>OLNK01000327.1_pt1 | contig 65574 bp, 50 predicted proteins | sample 1672791 | NCBI WGS metagenome assembly OLNK01 (sample SAMEA3136724, study PRJEB25190) | human gut metagenome | biome: human gut; feature: human-associated habitat; material: faeces | place: Austria | collected 2013 | reverse complement strand
CAACAAGTTCCAGACCTACGTTCTGAACCTTGCCGTATCTCTGTTCCATTACTACGAAAATACCTTTACTCATTGTAGGGTTTCCTCCTTATATTTCTAAATTTAGTATCCGATTCTTCGTCTAAATAAATTAGATGATGAACTTAGCTTCCAGTTTGTCCATGATAGCTTTAACAGCTTCGTCTGCAGACAGACCTTCCAGAATTGTACCAGCGCCTTTAACTTCTTTAGTGAAGGACTGATATACGTTTGTGGGGGAACCCTTCAGACCGATCATATCCAGTTCCAGACCATCTTTCAGATCTTCGAAGCCCAGTACTTTGATTTCTTTTTCATAAGCTTCAACGATACCTCTTACGGACATGTATCTGGGTGTAGCCAGTTCAGCGATTGCTGTCAGCAGGCAAGGAGTTTTGATTTTGATGATGTGGTAACCATCTTCGAACTGTCTCTTAACTACTACGTGGTCAGCTGCTGCTTCAACAACTTCTTCAACGTAGGAAACCTGAGGCAGGTGCAGTTTTTCAGCAATCTGGGGACCAACCTGAGCTGTGTCACCGTCGATAGCCTGACGACCTGTGATGATCAGATCATAGCCGATTTTCTTCAGAGCTGCTGCGATGATGCCGGATGTAGCATATGTATCGGAACCACCAAATTCTCTAGCAGATACCAGATATGCTTCGTCACAACCCATAGCCAGTGCTTCTCTCAGTGCAACGTCTGCCTGAGGGGGGCCCATGGAAACAACTGTTACTGTGCCGCCCAGCTGTTCTTTCAGCTGCAGAGCTGCTTCGATACCTGTTTTGTCATCGTGGTTGATAATAGAAGGAACACCATCACGGATCAGTGTGCCTGTCTTAGGATCGATTTTAACTTCTACTGTATCGGGTACCTGTTTAATACATACAACGATTTTCATTATAGTTTGTTCTCCTTCCAAATTTTAGTAATAAGCTTTTTCAAAATGAACTCTTAACTCTCAAATCAAACCTTCATGGAGCCAGCAACGATCATTCTCATAGCTTCGTTTGTACCTTCGTAGATTTCTGTAATCTTAGCGTCTCTCATAGCTCTTTCTACGGGGTACTCACGGCAGTAACCGTAGCCACCGAACAGCTGTACAGCCATTCTTGTTACTTCGTTTGCAGTTTCGGAAGCAAACATTTTGCACATTGCAGCGTAAGGAGCGTAGTTGCCATGCAGATCCTTTTCTGTAGCTGCTCTCCATACCATCAGTCTAGCAGCATCTGTCTTTGTCTGCATTTCAGCCAGTTTGAACTGTGTGTTCTGGTATTTGCCGATGGGTTTGCCACCCTGTTTTCTTTCCTTAACATATTTCAGTGTTTCGTCAATAGCGCCCTGAGCGATACCTACGGACTGAGCACCGATACCGATACGACCGCCGCCCAGTGCTGTCATAGCAATCTTGTAGCCCTGGCCTTCTTTGCCCAGCAGGTTTTCAGCGGGAACCTTAACGTTTTCATAAATAACTTCGCAGTTGGATGCTGCTCTGATACCCATACGTTCGATGTTGGGACCAACGGACAGACCTTCAAATTCTCTTTCTACGATGAAAGCAGACATACCTTTAGGACCTTTGGATTTATCTGTCAGAGCGAATACGATGAATGTATCAGCGAAACCGGAGTTTGTTGTGAACATCTTTGTACCGTTCAGAACATAGTACTTGCCGTCTTCTGTCTTGTCAGCTGTTGTCTTAACGCCTGCAGCATCTGTACCAGCGCCGGGCTCTGTCAGACCGAAGCAGCCGATTTTGGAACCATCAACCAGAGGTCTCAGATATTTCTGTTTCTGTTCTTCTGTACCAAACTCATTGATGCAAGGGCAGCAAAGAGATGTATGTACGGACAGTGTAATACCTGTGGAAGCATCTACTTTAGACATTTCTTCCATGCACAGTGTGTATGTCAGAACGTCTGCACCCTGGCCGCCGTATTCTCTGCTGTAAGGAATACCAAAAGCACCGATTTTCTGCAGTTTCTGAAGCAGTTCTCTATCGTAATCTTCTGCTTCGTCCATGTCTTTAGCGATTGGTTTAATTTCTGTTTCAGCAAATTTTCTGAACAACTCTTGCTGAAGCATCTGAGTTTTTGTTAATTTGAAATCCATTCTAATATTCCTCCTATTTTTTAAAAATTTTGAAACATCCGCGATGAGGCCACATCGTGGTATTTCATTAAAAAACAACCTACTTCCTTACGACGCTGCCGTATGGACGCAGTTTATCAGCTTCTCATTTCTACTTACGCATTTCAATAAGAAGCTATAATGCCTCCACAATGAATATACCATTTTTGTTTAAAATTTGTCAACATCTTTGTCGATAAATATTACATAAAAAACGGCTGCGTTTGTTGGTAATACCGACATATTTTCCACTGTCGGCGAATGGAAAAAAACCTACAAAAAAACAGACCGAAAATCTCCTGCCGGATCGCTATTCCCACAGGAAATTCTTCCCACATTTCGTCTGTTTGCCTTTTTGTGAAAGAGCAATCTCCTTCGCCGCCAGCTCCTGCGGCATACAGTGTAATTTTGTATACAATATATCTCTTTTCAAAAAGGGATTCTGACGCTGTTTGTGCGTATTTCTCCGTTTTTTTGCCTATCTCTACTTTACACCATTGTCTTTTCTCTGTCAATATATTTCGCATGAAAACTATTTTCTCTACGTTTTAATTGTCAGACATCTACTCGTAATATTATACAATAAAAACTGCATCTTTTTCTGTTTTATGTCTCCTTTTGGAAGTTCACACCTTCCTTTTTCACGTTTTCATTCTCTATGAGATAATTTTTCGCAAAAAGAATCTCTTTCCGCGAAGTTCGTAAACAGAGCTTCTGCTGTCTCTCTCATATCAACCATTTTTCCCCATAAACATAATATAAAAAAGAGAGCATCCTTACGGATACTCTCTTGATGAATCAATATTCTGATTTCGTCGAAATTACTCAATGATTTCTACTACGGAACCAGCGCCTACTGTTCTACCACCTTCACGGATAGCGAATCTCAGACCCTGAGCCATAGCTACGGGTGTGATCAGTTCGATTGTCATTTCAACGTTGTCGCCAGGCATGCACATTTCTGTACCTTCGGGCAGGCTGATAACGCCTGTTACGTCTGTTGTTCTGAAGTAGAACTGAGGTCTGTAGTTGTTGAAGAAAGGAGTATGACGGCCACCTTCTTCTTTGGACAGAACGTAAACCTGAGCTTTGAATTTTGTATGAGGTGTGATGGAACCGGGTTTAGCCAGAACCTGACCTCTTTCGATTTCATTTCTCTGAACGCCTCTCAGCAGAACACCGATGTTGTCACCAGCTTCAGCCTGATCCAGCAGTTTACGGAACATTTCAACGCCTGTTACAACTACTTTTCTGATTTCGTCTGTCAAACCAACGATTTCAACTTCATCCTGTACTTTAACTACGCCGGATTCTACTCTACCTGTAGCTACTGTACCACGACCTGTGATGGAGAATACGTCTTCGACGGGCATCAGGAAAGGTTTGTCTGTTGCACGTTCGGGTGTAGGAATGTAATCTTCGATAGCTTCGAACAGTTCCAGAATCTTGTCGCCCCAAGGACCGTTGGGATCCTGCAGAGCCTGGAATGCGGAACCTCTGATGATGGGAATATCATCACCGGGGAATTCATATTCGTTCAGCAGTTCTCTGATTTCCATTTCAACCAGATCCAGCAGTTCTTCGTCTTCAACCATGTCGCATTTGTTCATGAATACAACAATGTAAGGAACGCCTACCTGTCTGGACAGCAGGATGTGTTCTCTTGTCTGAGCCATAGGGCCGTCTGTTGCAGCTACTACCAGGATAGCACCATCCATCTGAGCAGCACCTGTGATCATGTTTTTAACATAGTCAGCATGGCCGGGGCAGTCAACGTGAGCGTAGTGTCTGTTGGGTGTTTCGTATTCAACGTGAGCTGTGGAAATTGTGATACCACGTTCTCTTTCTTCGGGAGCCTTATCGATGTTTTCGAAATCTACAGCTTCACCGATATGGTATCTTTCGTGCAGTGTCTTTGTGATTGCTGCAGTCAGAGTTGTTTTACCATGGTCAACGTGACCGATAGTACCAATATTCATATGAGGTTTGGTTCTTTCAAATTTTACCTTTGCCATTTTAAAATATCCTCCTTGTAAAATTGTGGAATCTTAATTTATGAGTTTGACACACTTTAAAATACAGCGCATCCATCAACTCTAATTATATTAGAATTCTTATCTTTTTGCAATACCAAAAATCCAATTAAACGCAGTATTTTTGGCATTTCATTTCTGTTTTTCCGTCGAAAAATTACTTTCTGCCTTCCAGTACTTTTTCCTGAACAGATTTGGGGCAGGGTTCGTAATGGTCAACTTCCATTACATAGTTACCACGACCCTGTGTTCTGGAACGCAGGTCTGTGGAATAACCGAACATTTCAGCCAGAGGAACGAAGGAGTGAATTACCTGTGCGTTGCTTCTTGCTTCCATACCTTCGATACGACCACGTCTGGAGTTGATATCGCCGATAACGTCGCCCATATAATCCTCAGGTACTGTTACAGTTACCTTCATGATGGGTTCAAGCAGAACTGCGTCACCCTTTCTCATAGCTTCCTTGAAAGCCATGGAACCGGCAATCTGGTAAGCGGATTCGGAGGAGTCAACGTCATGGTAGGAACCATCGTAAACCTCTGCCTTAACGCCCAGTACGGGATAGCCGCCCAAGATACCGCTCTGCATAGCCTGCTGGATACCTTTATCGATAGCGGGGATGTATTCCTTAGGAATAGAACCGCCGACTGTCGCATTTACGAATTCGTAGTTGTTTTCCGCATCTGTGGGAATAGGATAGAAACGTACTTTACAGTGACCATACTGACCACGACCACCGGACTGACGTACGAATTTACCTTCTACGTCAACTGCCTTACGGAATGTTTCCTTGTAAGCAACCTGAGGTGCGCCTACGTTTGCTTCTACCTTGAATTCTCTCAGCAGACGGTCAACGATGATTTCCAGATGCAGCTCACCCATACCGGAGATGATTGTGTCGCCTGTCTCCTGGTCTGTGTAGGTCTTGAATGTGGGATCTTCTTCTGCCAGCTTTGCCAGAGCGATGCCCATTTTGTCACGGCCTGCTTTTGTCTTGGGTTCGATTGCAACGGAGATAACGGGTTCGGGGAATACCATGGATTCCAGAATAACTTCGTGATCTTCGTTACAGATTGTGTCACCTGTTGTGGAAATCTTGAAGCCTACTGCTGCCGCAATATCACCGGAGTAAACTCTGTCGATTTCTTCTCTGTGGTTTGCGTGCATCTGCAGGATACGGCCAACACGTTCCTTCTTGCCACCCTTTGTGGAGTTGTAAACGTATGTGCCGGAGTCCAGTGTACCGGAGTACACACGGAAGAACGCCAGCTTACCAACGAAGGGGTCATTCATTACTTTGAATACCAGAGCAGAGAAGGGCTCTTCGTCGGATGCGTGTCTTTCTGTTTCTTCGCCTGTTGCAGGGTCAATACCCTTGATTGCGGGAATGTCTGTAGGTGCGGGCATATATTCAACAACGCCGTCCAGCAGCTTCTGAACGCCTTTGTTTCTGTATGCGGAACCACACATTACGGGCATCAGTTCGCAGGCGATACATGCCTTACGCAGTGCTGTTTTCAGTTCTGCTTCTGTGATTTCTTCTTCAGCAAAGAATTTTTCCATCAGCGCATCATCTGTTTCAGCGATTGCTTCGATCATGATCTGTCTGTATTCTTCAGCCTGTTCTACATATTCTGCGGGAATTTCTTCTTCGTCTACTTCTGTACCTGTTGCGTTTTCATAGAAGTAAGCTTTCATCTTCATCAGGTCGATGATGCCCTTGAAATCACTTTCTGCACCGATAGGCAGAGTTACAGCTACGGGATGGCAGCCCAGTCTGTCTACGATGGATTTCATGGAACCGAAGAAGTCTGCACCCATGATATCCATTTTGTTTACGAAAATCATACGGGGTACATTATAGTTGTCAGCCTGTCTCCAAACTGTTTCTGTCTGAGGTTCAACACCGCCCTTTGCGTCCAGTACGCAAACAGCGCCATCCAGTACACGCAGAGAACGTTCTACTTCAACTGTGAAGTCAACGTGTCCGGGTGTGTCGATGATGTTGATTCTGTTGTCGTTCCAATGACATGTTGTCGCAGCGGATGTGATAGTGATACCTCTTTCCTGCTCCTGCTCCATCCAGTCCATTGTTGCTGTACCTTCGTGTGTATCGCCGATTTTATAGTTGCGGCCTGTATAGAACAGAATACGTTCTGTCAGAGTTGTCTTACCCGCGTCAATGTGCGCCATAATACCAATGTTTCTGGTTCTTTCCAGAGGGTATTCTCTGTTTGCCACTGTGGGATCCTCCTTTTTGTAATCATAATCAGGTTTATGGAAAGACTATGAAATAGCCTTTCCATATTTCCCAAATTCCATTCGTTTTTCTCTAAAAACCAACTGCCCTGCGGCAGCCTTCTGTAAGGCAAAGCCTCACAAAAACGGTAATTCTTACCATTTGAAGTGGGAGAAAGCTTTGTTTGCTTCTGCCATCTTGTGCATTTCGTCTTTTCTCTTGCAAGCGCCGCCTGCATTGTTCAGTGCGTCCAGAATTTCGCCTGCCAGACGGTCAACCATTGTCTTTTCGCCGCGTTTTCTGGAATACAGTGTGATCCATCTCAGACCCAGTGTCTGTCTTCTTTCAGGTCTGATTTCCATGGGTACCTGGTAGGTTGCACCGCCGACACGGCGAGCCTTAACCTCCAGTACAGGCATAATGTTGCCCAGAGCTTCTTCGAAAACTTCCAGAGCTTCTCTACCTGTTTTTTCTGCTACTTTATCGAATGCACCGTAAACGATCTTTTCCGCTACACCCTTTTTACCATCCAGCATGATGCTGTTGATAAGCTTTGTCACCAGCTTGCTGTTGTAAATAGGATCGGCCAAGACCTCTCTTTTTGCTACATGTCCTTTTCTAGGCACGATTCTTCCCTCCTTGATGAATAAATGCTATTCTCGGTACTTCACGGGGATGCTTCCCTCGTGTTTTCATGCCTTATCCTCTTTCAACGTATATCTCGTCTAAGCAATCGCAGATTGTATTGATTGATATAAGGCATTTCTACTAATAGATTTGTCTTTGTCTGAAATTGTTCCTCTAAGAAATTTTAAAAAATTACTTCTTAGCAGCTTTAGGACGCTTTGCGCCGTATTTGGAACGAGCCTGCATTCTGTTTGCAACGCCGGCTGTATCCAGTGTACCTCTGACAATGTGGTAACGTACACCGGGAAGGTCTTTTACTCTACCGCCTCTGATCAGAACAACGGAGTGTTCCTGCAGGTTGTGGCCTTCACCGGGGATATATGCTGTAACTTCGATACCGTTGGACAGACGAACTCTGGCAATCTTTCTCAGCGCAGAGTTAGGCTTCTTAGGTGTGGAAGTTTTTACCGCTGTACATACGCCTCTCTTCTGGGGAGAAGATACGTCTGTAGCTTTCTTCTGCAGGGAGTTCAAACCTTTCTGCAGAGCGGGTGCTGTAGATTTTTTCTCAACAGTTTTTCTGCCTTTTCTTACTAACTGGTTAAACGTAGGCATTAACTGCACCTCCTTATAAAAATAATACATCTGCTAAATTGCAATAATTCTGATTTTGTTTCCGTTTTATGGACTCGCTTAGAAAAGCCCCTAAAATCGGACACTAGAAAATTTTATCATCGCCAACAACAAAAGTCAAGGATTTTCTTTGGAAATTCAGCTTTTTTCCGCACTTTTTCCCATTTCCGCACCCTCTGCCTTTGTAAACGCATTTGGACAAAGAAAAAGCCCCCTGTTATTCACAGAAAGCGTGCCTTATTTCCGAAAATCCTTTCTGATGTTGTCCCGCATCTCCGTCAGGCTCTGCACCGGTTCATCCACAAGCTCCGTCAGCACCTCATCCAGCGCCTTTTCTTTGTCTTTTTCTTCTTTGCATTTCCTGCGCCAGCGTATCAGAATAAAGCAGGTCAGAATCCCTGCCACAATAAGCAGGAGCAGAATCTCCATAAGAACGGATGCTTTCATCGGCTGTTTCGTCCATAAATCCAAGTACCAATCCATACGCTCCTCCTCCTTATCGCTTTTCATAAAAGAACTGTTTTCTTATCCTTATTTTATCATATTTCCCCTTGTACCCAAAGCGTTATTTCCTATTTCATCTCTTTCCATACAAAAAGGGTACTGCTTCGCAGTACCCCTCTTTTTCTTAAACCATTTCGTCTTCATCAATATATACGGTTTCCTCCGCAGGTGCTTCTGTTTCTTCCTCAGCGCCTTCGGGAACGATTTCAATATTTCTGTATCTCGTCATACCCGTACCAGCAGGAATCAGCTTACCGATGATAACGTTTTCCTTCAGACCGATCAGCGGATCAATCTTACCCTTGATTGCTGCTTCTGTCAGCACGCGGGTTGTTTCCTGGAAGGATGCGGCAGACAGGAAGGAATCTGTTGCCAGGGAAGCCTTTGTGATACCAAGAAGCACTCTCGTACCCTTTGCAGGCTCTTTGCCCTCTGCTTCCAGTGCAGCGTTTGTATTTTCAAAGGTCAGCCAGTCAACCAGAGAGCCGGGCAGGAATTCTGTATCCCCGTTTTCCTCGATTTTTACTCGCTTCAGCATCTGACGTACAATAACCTCGATATGCTTATCGCTGATTTCTACACCCTGCAGGCGGTAAACTCTCTGTACCTCCTGAATCATGTAGTCCTGCACGCCTCTCAGACCCTTGATTTTCAGAATATCGTGAGGGTTTACGCTACCTTCGGTGATTTCGTCACCGGCTTCGATTAAATCACCGTCATAAACCTTGATTCTGGAGCCGTAAGGAATCAGATAATCCTTTGTTTCTCCTGTTTCGGGGTTTGTGATGATAACCTCACGCTTTTTCTTTGTATCGTTCAGTGTCACGCGTCCGCCGAATTCCGCAATGATAGCCAGACCCTTAGGCTTTCTTGCTTCAAACAATTCCTCGACACGGGGAAGACCCTGTGTGATATCGTTACCTGCGATACCGCCTGTATGGAACGTACGCATGGTCAGCTGTGTACCGGGTTCACCGATGGACTGTGCCGCGATGATACCTACAGATTCGCCAATGCGTACATATCTGCCGGATGCCATGTTTGCGCCGTAGCACTTCGCACAGATACCAACCTCGGAACGGCAGGTCAGAACGGTTCTGATCCAAACCTTCTTAATGCCGGCTTTTTCCACTGCCTCCGCCTGATCTACGGTAATCATAGTATCCGCAGGAACAATGATTTCGCCTGTTTCGGGATGGATGATATCGTAAGCAGACCATCTGCCGCGGATACGATCCTGCAAGCCTTCAATGACTTCGTTGCCGTCCATGAATGCAGAAATTTCCATGCAAGGTGTTTCAATATTTCTGCCGTCGCAGCAATCCCATTCTCTTACAATAATATCCTGAGATACGTCTACCAGTCTACGTGTCAGATAACCGGAGTCGGCTGTCTTCAGCGCAGTATCGGTCAGACCTTTACGCGCACCGTGTGCGGAAATGAAGTATTCCAGTACGGACAGACCTTCACGGAAGTTTGCCTTGATGGGCAGCTCGATGATACCGCCGTTAGGGGATGCCATCAGACCACGCATACCTGCCAGCTGTTTGATCTGTCTGTTGGAACCACGGGCACCGGAGTTCGCCATCATATAAATGTTGTTATATTTCCCCAGACCTGCCAGCAGTGCTGCCGTAATCTTATCATCGGCAATGTTCCATGCCTCGATAACCTTCTGGTGACGTTCTTCGTCCGTCATCAGACCACGTCTGAATTTCTTTGTAATCATATCAACCTTGGATTCTGCTTCCTCCAGATATTCTGCCTTTTCCTTAGGAATTTCCATATCAGAAACGGATACGGTCATTGCCGCTCTTGTGGAGAATTTGTAACCCAGAGATTTGATTTTATCCAGTACGGATGCTGTTTCTGTTGCACCGCAGCGGTTGATGCACTTATTGATAACCTTACCGATTGCCTTCTTATCTACCAGGAAGCTGATTTCGTAATCGAATTTTGTTTCCTCGTTTGTTCTATCAACGTAGCCCAGATTCTGAGGAATTGCCTCGTTAAAGATAATACGGCCAACGGTTGTCTGTACCATTCTTGTTTCGGGTACGCCGTCAAATTCCAGCGTTCTTCTTACTCGGATGATTTCCTGCAGGCTTACCTCGTGGTTATCGTATGCCAGTATTGCTTCCTTTTCATCCTTGAAGGGGCGAATCATCAGATCGCCTGCTTTTTTGATTACATTGCCTTCCGCATCCAGAATATCCTCTGTGTATCTCTGGTTCAGATCGTCTCTTTCCAGAGTCAGATAATACATACCCAGAATCATATCCTGAGAGGGTACGGTTACAGGTGCACCATCGGAGGGCTTCAGCAGGTTGTTGGGAGAAAGCAGCAGGAATCTGCATTCTGCCTGTGCTTCTACGCTCAGAGGAACGTGAACCGCCATCTGGTCACCATCGAAGTCGGCGTTAAATGCGGTACATACCAGAGGATGCAGCTTAATCGCACGGCCTTCTACCAGAACGGGTTCAAATGCCTGAATCCCCAGTCTGTGCAGTGTCGGCGCACGGTTCAGCATAACGGGATGCTCTCTGATAACCTCCTCCAGAATATCCCAAACCTCTGTCTGCAATCTTTCTACCATTCTCTTAGCGGATTTGATGTTGTGAGCCAAGCCATCCTCTACCAGCTTCTTCATTACAAAGGGCTTAAACAGCTCGATTGCCATTTCCTTCGGCAGACCGCACTGATAGATTTTCAATTCGGGACCTACAACGATAACGGAACGGCCGGAGTAGTCAACACGTTTGCCCAGCAGGTTCTGACGGAAACGGCCCTGTTTGCCCTTCAGCATATCGGAAAGGGATTTCAGCGCACGGTTGCCGGGGCCCGTTACGGGACGACCGCGGCGACCATTATCAATCAGTGCGTCAACTGCTTCCTGCAGCATTCTCTTTTCGTTTCTTACAATAATATCGGGTGCGCCCAGATCCAGCAGTCTTTTCAGACGGTTGTTTCTGTTGATGACCCTTCTGTACAGGTCATTCAGGTCGCTTGTTGCGAAACGGCCGCCGTCCAGCTGTACCATAGGACGAATTTCGGGCGGAATTACCGGAATCGCATCCAGAATCATCCATTCGGGCTTATTGCCGGAAAGACGGAAGCTTTCGATTACCTCCAGCTTCTTGATAATACGCACGCGCTTCTGCCCTGTGGTGTCCTGCAGCTGTGCCTTCAGCTCTACGGATTCCTTTTCCAGATCAATGTCCTGCAAAAGCTTCTTAATCGCTTCTGCGCCCATTGCCGCCTCAAAGGTATTGCCGTATTTATCATAAGCCTCTCTGTATTCTCTTTCTGTCAGAAGCTGTTTGTACTGCAATTCTGTATCCCCTGCATCCAGTACAATGTAGGATGCAAAGTACAGAACCTTTTCCAATGCTCTGGGGCTCATGGAAAGGATCAGACCCATTCTGGAGGGAATCCCCTTGAAATACCAGATATGGGAAACGGGAGCGGCCAGCTCAATATGTCCCATTCTCTCACGTCTTACCTTTGCTTTTGTTACCTCAACGCCGCAGCGGTCGCAGACAACGCCTTTGTAACGGATTCTTTTATATTTACCACAATGACATTCCCAGTCTTTTGTGGGCCCGAAAATTCTTTCGCAGAACAGACCGTCCTTTTCAGGTTTCAGTGTTCTATAGTTAATGGTTTCAGGTTTTTTGACTTCACCTCTGGACCATTCATGGATTTTTTCGGGAGATGCCAAACCAATCTTGATGGAATCAAACACGATTCCCTGATCTGTATTCTGTGTGCTCATGGGTTTGTTCTCCTTTCTTATTCTTCATCCTCGTAATCGAAATCGTCAGCGGAATCGCCGGAGTAATCATCGGAAAGCAGGTCGCTGTTGTCCGCCTCCACGCCGGTTTCATCGTCAAAGAGGAATTCTCTCATCAGTTCTTCCTCTGCTGTCATGCTACGAGGCTGACGGTATTCATCCTCTTCGTAGCCGTCGATGTTTACATTCAGATCATCCACATCTTCGATACATTCCTTAATTTCAACCTCTGTCTGATCCTCACGCAGCACGCGAATATCCAGTGCCAGAGACTGCAGCTCCTTCAGCAGAACCTTAAAGGATTCGGGAACGCCGGGTTCAGGGATATTTTCACCCTTTACAATTGCTTCGTATGTTTTTACACGACCAACGATATCGTCGGATTTTACTGTCAGAATTTCCTGCAGGGTATAGGCTGCGCCGTATGCCTCCAGTGCCCAAACCTCCATTTCACCGAAACGCTGACCGCCGAACTGTGCTTTACCGCCCAAGGGCTGCTGGGTAACCAGAGAGTAAGGGCCTGTGGAACGTGCGTGAATCTTTTCGTCTACCAGATGGTGCAGCTTCAAGTAGTGCATGAAGCCAATGGTTACGCGGTTGTCGAAGGGCTCGCCGCTGCGGCCGTCTCTCAGCTGAACCTTACCGTCTCTGCCGAGTGCAACGCCCTTCCATTCTTCTCTGTGGTCTCTGTTTGCATACAGTTCATCATAAATGTCACCATTCAGCAGAGGCTTCCATTTTTCAGAGAATTCCTCCCAGCTTGTGTTGACATAATCGTTTGCCATTTCCAGTGTATCCATGATGTCGATTTCGTTTGCACCATCGAATACAGGTGTGCTGATTTTCCAGCCCAGTGCCTTTGCCGCCAGGGACAGGTGGGTTTCCAATACCTGCCCGATATTCATACGGGAAGGAATACCCAGAGGATTCAGCACGATATCCAGAGGACGGCCGTTCGGCAGGAAGGGCATATCCTCTACAGGCAGTACACGGGAAACAACACCCTTGTTACCGTGACGGCCCGCCATCTTGTCACCAACGGAGATTTTACGTTTCTGTGCAATATAAACACGAACCAGCTGGTTTACGCCGGGACCTACATCATCGCCGTTTTCTCTTGTGAATACCTTTACGTCTACAATGATACCTGTTTCGCCGTGAGGTACACGCAGGGAGGTATCTCTTACCTCTCTCGCCTTTTCGCCGAAGATGGCACGCAGCAGTCTTTCCTCTGCGGTCAGCTCTGTTTCCCCCTTCGGTGTTACCTTACCAACCAGAATATCATTGGGGCGTACCTCAGCACCGATGCGGATAATACCTCTGTCATCCAGATCCTTCAGCGCATCCTCGCCCACGTTGGGAATGTCTCTTGTGATTTCTTCAGGCCCAAGCTTTGTATCTCTTGCGTCTGCTTCAAATTCACTGATATGAACGGAGGTATAAACGTCCTCCTGTACCAGCTTTTCGCTCAGCAGAACGGCATCCTCGTAGTTGTAGCCTTCCCATGTCATGAAGCCGATCAGAGGGTTCTTACCCAGTGCCAGTTCGCCCTTGCAGGTGGAAGCACCGTCTGCGATAATCTGGTCTGCCCCTACCCTCTGTCCCAGGTCTACAATAGGCTTCTGGTTCAGACAAGTGCTCTGGTTAGATCTCTGATATTTGATCAGCTTATATACATCTCTCTGGGAGTTATCATTTCTGATTACAATTTCATCTGCGGAAACTCTTTCTACAATGCCGGGGTTCTTCGCAATAATGCAGATACCGGAGTCCTTCGCAGTCTTATATTCCATACCTGTGCCGACAACAGGGGAATCTGTTACCAGCAGAGGTACTGCCTGACGCTGCATGTTGGAGCCCATCAGCGCACGGTTCGCGTCATCGTTTTCCAGGAAGGGAATCAATGCAGTCGCAACGGATACCATCTGCTTAGGGGATACGTCCATCAGCTGTACCTGCTTTCTGTCTACCTCGATGATTTCCTCTTTGCGTCTACCGGAAACCTTCTTATGCACAAAATGACCTTCCTCATCCAGAGGCTCATTCGCCTGTGCTACGTTGTAGATTTCTTCCTCGTCCGCAGTCACATAGATGAATTCATCTGTAACAACGGGCTCCTCACCGCTCTGGTCAACCTTTCTGTAGGGTGCCTCAATGAAGCCGTATTCATTGATGCGTGCGAAGGTTGCCAGTGTATTGATCAGACCGATGTTCGGGCCTTCTGGTGTCTCAATGGGGCACATTCTGCCGTAATGAGAATGGTGAACGTCACGCACCTCGAAGCCGGCTCTGTCTCTGGACAGACCGCCGGGGCCCAGTGCGGAAAGTCTTCTCTTGTGTGTCAGCTCGGACAGAGGGTTATTCTGGTCCATGAACTGAGACAGCTGGGAGCTGCCGAAGAATTCCTTGATTGCCGCTGTAACAGGGCGCACGTTAATCAGTGCCTGTGGTGTTACCACAGCCAGATCCTGTGTTGTCATTCTTTCGCGCACCACACGTTCCATTCTAGACAGACCGATGCGGAACTGGTTCTGCAGCAGCTCGCCAACGGAACGGATACGTCTGTTGCCCAGATGGTCGATATCGTCCACATTGCCGTAGCCGTAATCCAGATGGATCACATAGTTAATGGATGCAAAAATATCCTCCAATGTAATATGCTTGGGCAGCAGCTCGTGGATGTTTTCCTTGATTGCCGCCTTCATTTCCTCTGCGGTTGCGTTTTCCTCCAGCAGCTTCGCCAGCATGGGATAGTAAACTCTTTCCTTGATGCCGAATTCCTCTGCCGTCAGCCCGAACTCCTCCAGATAGCCGTCAATCTTAACGGTCTGGTTGCTCAGGATTTTTACCTTCTTTTCTTCCGCCATGATATACAGATAGCCTGCACCGCTGTCCTGAATCCGGTCGCACAGCTCCAGTGTCAGAACTGCGCCCTCCTCTGCGATAACCTCGCCTGTCATGGGGTCAACCACGTTTTCTGCCAGAACTGCATCACGAATACGGTTTCTCAGCGCCAGCTTTTTGTTGAATTTATAACGACCAACCTTCGCCAAGTCATATCTCTTGGGATCAAAGAGCATGCCATTCAGCAGAGAAGCGGAGCTTTCTACTGTAGGGGGCTCGCCGGGACGCAGCTTTTTATAAATCTCAATCAGACCTTCTTCATAGGATTTTGCAACGTCCTTTTCCAGTGTTGCCAGAATCTTAGGCTCTTCGCCAAACAATTCAATGATTTCCGCGTCGGAACCAACGCCCATCGCACGAATCAGAACAGATACAGGCACCTTTCTGGTTCTGTCAACTCTTACATAAAATACGTCGTTGGAATCTGTTTCATATTCCAGCCAAGCACCTCTGTTGGGGATGACTGTGGAGGAAAGCAGCTTCTTGCCGACCTTATCAAATTCAGATGCGTAATAGATACCGGGAGAACGAACCAGCTGGCTGACAATAACACGTTCCGCACCATTGATGATGAAGGTACCTGTTTCTGTCATCAGAGGAAAATCACCCATAAAGATTTCCTGTTCTTTCAATTCATCCAGTTCTCTATTGTAGAGTCTTGCCTTCACACGCAGGGAAGCGGCATAGGTCGCGTCTCTTTCTCTGCATTCTTCAATAGAGTATTTGGGTTCGGAATCCAAAGAAAAATCAATAAATTCCAGTATCAGATTGCCGCTGAAGTCTGTAATGGGGGAGATATCCTCAAATACTTCCTTCAGACCTTCGTCCAAAAACCACTGATAGCTGTTCTTCTGCACCTCAATCAGGTTCGGCATTTCCAGAACTTCGTTGATTTTGGAATAACTGATTCTGGTTGTGTCGCCCGAACGGAGCGCACGAATTCTGTTTTTTTCCATCTTGTCACCTCTCGTAATCTAAACTGCACCGACAAAATCGCCGCCGTGAAGCGGAGCAAAGAGACCGTTTCGTCTCTTCATTTCTTTTTTTACCCATAAAAACGGTTCGTCTGCATCCCTTTACACAAAAATTTAGAATTTCTCAAACAAAGCAAGACCTTTGCCTGCCCTTCCTTTGATCAGAAGTCATGACAAAAGCCTGTTTTATTCAAAAAATTCTATTCCTACCGTTGCAAAACTCACACCGAAGTGCGCCGTTTTTATATAATCTGAACAAAAACCACATCTCTTTCCGCATTTTACAGGGCATTTTGCCTGTAAAAGCTGCCAATTTCAAAACTTTCTGTTGAAATTTGTTTCCCCCTGTGCTATACTCAATAGCAACATGGGTTGATGTGCGTATCTGCTAATGTGGAAATTATTTTACCACGCTTAGCGCCGCCTGTCAAGCCTTTTTTTGTGCCTTTCCCCTTGGAATCAGGGGTTTTCCCCCTTCTCGCCCTCCCCCCCCCTTCGGGAAGAAATCCCCTCCCCTCTACAGGCAGTTTTCCCTCTCGTTTTCCCTCTTTTCAGTGATGTTTGACACTTGATTTTCTGTCGAAATTCCAATTTCACTAAAACAAACATGACTTTCTCCAGAAATTTCATAAGATATTTTTTGTTTTTCCATTTCAAATTTTTGCATTTTTGTGAATTATTTTTGCACTTTTTTCAGTACAATCAAACCTTCCTTTACTTCTCCCCCTTTTCCTGTTAAACTGAATGATATGATTTTCTACAGAAAGAAGGAGATTTCTTGAAACAGAATTACCAACTCGTGCTGGAGAAAACCCTCAAGGCTCTACAGGCAGAGGACAAACGCCCATCTCTGCTGCTGCATAGCTGCTGCGGACCCTGCTCCTCCTATGTCATGGAATATCTGGCACAGTATTTTGATATCACCATCTTCTATTATAATCCCAACATTTCCCCTGCGGCGGAATTTCAGTTTCGCGCAGAGGAACAGCAACGGCTGATTCGGGAAATGGATCTCGGCGTGTCCTTCCTCCTCGGAAAATATGAGCCGGAGCGCTTCTTTTCCTTGGCAAAGGGACACGAAGCGGAACCGGAGGGCGGCGAACGCTGCTTCAAGTGCTATCGTCTGCGTCTGGAGGAAGCGGCAAGAGCTGCTAAGGCAGGCGGCTTTTCTTATTTTACCACCACCCTTTCCATCAGTCCCCACAAAAACGCGCAGGTCTTAAATGAATTGGGAAAGGAAATTTCCGATGCCTTCGGCGTTCCCTATCTTTATTCCGATTTCAAAAAGAAAAACGGCTATCGTCGCTCCTGCGAATTATCCACAGAATATCATCTTTATCGACAGGATTACTGCGGCTGTCCCTTCTCCAAAGCAGAGGCAGAGGAACGCAAACGCCGCGCACAAGCCTGAGCCACGCATACAAAAGAAAGGAAGTCTTGAAATGTCACAAAAAAATAAAGGGGTCTGCTGTATCCTGCTTTCCTCCTTCTCCTTCGCGCTGATGAATTTATTCGTCCACCTTTCCGGAGATTTGCCCTCTGTCCAGAAAAGCTTTTTCCGTAATTTCGTTGCAATGCTTTTCGCCCTGTTTATCCTTCTGAAGGAACGCCCCACAATCAGGCTGGATGGAACTTCCAAGAAATATCTTTTCCTCCGCTCCTTCTGCGGTACCGTCGGCATCCTGTGCAATTTCTACGCGGTCGATCATCTCGTTCTCGCGGATGCGTCCATGCTGAATAAGATGTCTCCGTTTTTCGCCATCCTTTTCGGCATCCTTATCTTAAAGGAAAGAATCAATCTCTTTCAGGGACTTTGTGTGGTTGCCGCTTTTATTGGTACGCTGTTCGTCATCAAGCCTACCCCCTCTAATCTGGCATGCTTCCCTGCATTGATTGGTCTGCTCGGCGGCTTGGGTGCCGGCATTGCCTATACCTGTGTACGCGCCTTGGGCATGAAGGGTGTAAAAGGGTCATTCATCGTGTTCTTTTTCTCCGCATTTTCCTGCGTTGTCACCCTGCCCTATCTCATTTTCCGCTATCACCCCATGACGTTGCAGCAGCTCGGCATTCTCCTGCTTGCAGGACTTGCGGCGGCAGGCGGTCAGTTCACCATCACCGCAGCCTATACCTACGCCCCCGCCAGAGAAATTTCCGTCTATGACTATAGCCAGATTATCTTTTCGGCAATTCTCGGCTATTTCATCTTCGGTCAGGTTTCCGATGTTCTCAGCTGGATTGGCTACATCATCATCACCTCGACAGCCGTTGCCATGTTCCTGCGCAACAATAGAGCGCATCATCTCGAACAGGCTCAAACAAAAAGGGTAATATAATCAAATAAAAGGAGATTTTTATGCTATTGGAATCTGTTTTTGAAACACTCAGAAGAATCGAAAATGAACGCCTGCAGCTCCCGATTTTCTACGAAAGCCCTATAGCCCTGCGCTTTGAAACAGGTGATCCCTCTCTGGATATTTTTCTGGATAAAACGCACCTCAATCCGAAGTATCTGCGGAGTGCCTTCTGGCGCGTTTCCTTTTTATATGAAAAAATCGCGCCGTTTGATACGCTCCTTTGGGTACTGTATCGCACGCCGGATTTGGAAACAGATGTCACTGCCATCATCGACCGCTTCTGTACGCTGACGCATCTGCCCTCCCCTGCGGAGGTCTATCAGCAGGAGGTCACAACCTCGGATGAGGAACCCATGACGCGCATTTTCCTTCTTTGGGATATGAAGCAAACGCCTCCCCTCATTGCCCCCTTGCTGAAAGGCATTTTGTCTGCCGATTTCAAGGGCTTTCGGGAGCTGTCCTCTGCCGTTTTCTTTTTCGATACCGAAAGACACCTCCTCTTTCATCCCTATGATGATCGGGGTGCAGATGTCGTTGCGGAAAAAGCAGAAACCATCCGCTTTCTGTATGAGGACTGCAAAAACTGGCTTTTAGAATACGATTTACAGCGCATGCAGAAAATTTTCGAGAACTAAAAAAGACCCTTTCGGGTCTTTTTTTATTTCTCCGCCATTTCAATTAAGTCCTTCAGCTTATAGCTTACCGTTTCATTCCCGTAATTCACATTGACGGTATATTCGTCCGTATCAAATTCGGATTCATCGCCAAGCACAACCGCCGTCACGCTGTCGCCTTCCTCAAACATTACTGCGGCATTTGTCGTTCCGCTCTCGTTGTCAATCGTCACGCTGTTCTCGTTCGGCACCTCCACAACCGCAAGACCGCCATCAATCAGCTGCATCTCCATGCGTTCCCCGCTGCCAACCGTCAGCGCGCGCAGATTCATCCCCCAGCGAAACCGATTCGGTTCGTTCTGCTCCGCGTCCCCGGGCGAAGCCCAAGCCTTCCGCAAATCAATCGAAGCCATGGTCTGATCGTACATCGAAGCACTATGCACCAGCACCCCGTCCTTCACCTCGAAATTCAGATAAAGCATATCTCCATCCAGTGTCGGTTCCATCGTAATCTCGTTGGGGTTGATGGCAAAGCCCCTCGCAAACGCCTTGTATCCAAAGCCGCCCACGCCAATGCAAATCACAACCGCCATGGCAACCGCCCTTCTCATTCTGCGGTTAAACTTCCGAAACGGGTTGATTTTTCGTTTTTCCTTCGGTGCCTTCTCCTGCACCTCCTCCTGCATTTGCTCCAAAATTTCCTTGCAGGGCGCACATTCCGCAACGTGTGCCGTAATCTCCCGATTGCTTTCCTCGCTCGTCAAGCCGTCCACATAGCTAGGCAATAAATCTCTGATAATTTCACATTTCATCTCTGCCAACCTCCTTCATAATCCTTTGCTTTGCACGATAAAAGGTCACTCTCGCCCAGTTTTCATTCCTTCCGCAGATTTCCCCAATCTCCTTAAAGGAAAATCCTCCCGTAATGCGCAAGAGAAAAACCTCTTTCCCACTTTCCTCTAGGATATGCACTGCCTTCATCACTTCCATCGTCTGTTCTTTCCTGCAATAGTCATTTTCCAAGCCATCCCCCGTTCCGTTTTCCTGCAACGGTTCGGTTTTCTTTCTCCTTCGCCGATCCAATTCTTGATACCAGATATGCTTCGCAATTTGGCAAAGCCATGTGGAAACCTTACAGCTTCCGTCAAATTTCCCCGAAGAACGAATTGCCCGATAAAAGGTTTCCTGCGTCAATTCCTCTGCAAGGTCTGCATTGCCGCAAAGGCTCATCAAATATTTAAATACAAACATTCCATATTCTTCAAAATCCTTTTCGGGCTGAAACATTTTTTCTCCTCCTCTCTTGTGGATTCGCTTATATATCCGTTTGCAGCAGATTTCGTTACACACTTTTCCAGATTTTTTTAAAATAAAAAGAACCTCAGCCACCTTGATACATGATGCAAGCTGAGATTCCTGAGATTCTTTTTATTCCAAAAACAGGAAAAGGGACGGATCTCTCCGTCCCTTCCGAGCATTTTGCTTATCGTCTTTGTGTAATCGAACGCAAATTTTTCAAATTAGGTTAAATTATACCAGACCCTGAGCCATCATTGCAGCTGCAACTTTCTTGAAGCCTGCGATGTTAGCACCAGCAACCAGGTTGTAGCCCAGACCAGCGCCTTCTGCTGCTTCTACAGAAATCTTGTGGATGTTCTTCATGATACCAACCAGTTTAGCGTCAACTTCTGCGCCATCCCAGCTATATCTCATGGAGTTCTGAGCCATTTCCAGAGCGGAAACTGCTACACCACCAGCGTTAACTGCTTTAGAAGGAGCAACGATCATGCCGGGTTCTGCCATAGCACGAGCCAGACCTTCGTTTGTTGTAGGCATGTTAGCTACTTCGATGTAGTACTTTGTGCCGTTAGCGATGATCTGTTCGATTTCGGGAACGTCCAGTTCGTTCTGGTAAGCTGCGGGCATGCAGATATCTACTTTCTGGCCCCAAGGTTTCTGTTTAGGGAAGAATTCGCAACCGAACTTGTCAGCGTAGTCCTGCGCACGGTTTCTGCCGGAGCTTCTCATTTCCAGCATGTAGTTGAATTTTTCTTCTGTTGTGATACCTTCGGGATCGTAGCAGTAGCCGTCGGGACCGGACAGAGTAACAACTTTACCACCCAGCTGAGCAACCTTCATAGCAATACCCCATGCTACGTTACCGAAACCGGACATAGCAACTGTCTTGCCTTCGAATGTGTCGCCGCAGTGTGTCAGAACTTCGTTTACATAGTATGTAGCGCCGTAGCCTGTTGCTTCGGGTCTGAACAGGGAACCGCCGTATTCCAGACCTTTACCTGTCAGTACGCCATTTTCCCAGCAGCCTTTGATTCTCTTGTACTGGCCATACAGGAAGCCGATTTCTCTGCCGCCTACGCCGATGTCACCAGCGGGAACGTCAACGTCGGGACCGATGTGTCTGTAAAGTTCTGTCATGAATGCCTGGCAGAATCTCATGATTTCCATATCGGATTTGCCGTTAGGGTCGAAGTCGGAACCACCCTTGCCGCCGCCGATAGGCAGACCTGTCAGGGAGTTTTTGAAGATCTGTTCAAAGCCCAGGAATTTAACAACGCCGGAGTATACGTTGGGAGCGAAACGCAGACCGCCCTTGTAAGGCCCGATTGCAGAGCTGAACTGTACTCTGAAACCTCTGTTTACGTTTACCTTACCAGCATCGTCTACCCATGTAACTCTGAAAGAAACCTGTCTTTCAGGCTCTACCAGTCTTTCCAGCAGACCCATTTTTTCATATTCGGGGTGCAGTTCTACTTCTTTTTCGATAGAAGCGAAAACTTCTTCTACTGTCTGGATGAATTCAGGTTCATGTGCGTCACGTCTTTTAACCTGTTCGATTACGCGTTCAATATAAGCGTTCATAACTCTTTGACCTCCTATTGTTTATACAATAACAATTAGTATTTTTCCGCACGGTTAAAATGCGGTTCTGCCCCATGCGGTTAGGGCAAAATGAAGAGAAAGCTCCGAGGAAAACTGCTGCTTTTGTGTAGCATAACAAATCCTCTTGCCTCTTTCCGAAAATATTATAACACATATTTTAAACTTGTGTAGTATTTTTTTCAATTTTTGGGATAATTTTTACACAAATTTTGACCCAAAAAATTATGCAAAAAAACGTTTCTTTTATTTTTCCGTCATATATTCCAACGAATTTCCATTATTTCACCTTTCTTTTCAGCAGTTCGCACCGATTTCACAAAAAAACTGCATTTTCATCCATACAACACCAGCTTTTTGTCATGCTCCGCCCCATAAGAAATTGTTATTTATCTGTCACGATTGTACTTTATTTCAGTCATAGCAGCCCTTCTCTAAAAGAAAAACACCTGCCTTTCAACAGGTGTTTGATGGTATCCGTAAAGTTAATGCTCGTGTCGAAATCCTGATTTCGCCTTAAGATTCCGTTTTCTTTCTGAACAGTCCGCCGATGTCAAATCCGTGTTTTTCCTTCTGCTCCTCATCGCCGCCTTCAGAAATAAATTCGATATAACGGCCCGTGCCGATGGCAACGCAGCTAACCGCATCCTCCGCAACCATCGCGTGGATGCCCGTTCTGCTCTGAATCAGCTTATCCAGACCATACAGCAGGCTGCCGCCGCCCGTCATAACAATCCCTCTTTCGTAGATATCCGCCGCCAGCTCAGGGGGTGTTTTCTCCAGAACGCCATGCACCGCCTCCGCGATTGCCGCAACGGATTCCTGCAATGCCTCCAGCATTTCGTCCGAGGTTACGGTAAAATTCTTCGGCAGTCCCGTAATCAGGTTCCTGCCGCGCACATCCATGCTTACCGGAATGGTACGCTCAAATGCCGTACCGATTTTAATTTTCAGATCCTCCGCCGTTCTTTCGCCAATCAGCACATTGTGCTTCTTTCTGATGTAGCGAATGATGGCATCGTCAAAATTATCCCCCGCAATCTTCAGGGAGTAGCTGACTACCGTTCCCCCAAGGGAAATCACCGCAATATCCGTTGTGCCGCCGCCGATGTCCACCACCATACTGCCGCACGCACGGGAAATATCAATCCCCGAACCAATCGCCGCCGCAATCGGCTCTTCAATAATATGCACCCTCCTTGCGCCTGCCTGTCGGGTTGCATCCTCAACGGCTCTTTTTTCCACCTCTGTTACGCTGCTTGGTACGCAAACCGCAATGGTCGGCTTCACGAAGGAACGCTTGCCCATCGCCTTTTCAATAAAATACTGCAGCATTTTTTCCGTTACCTCATAATTGGAAATAACGCCTTCACGCAAAGGACGAATCGCAACGATATTGCCGGGAGTTCTCCCCAGCATACGTCTCGCTTCCTCACCCACAGCTAAAATCGTATTGGTGTCTTTATCGATGGCAACCACAGAGGGTTCCCGAATCACGATGCCCTGCCCCTTAATATATACCAGAACAGTGGCAGTACCCAGGTCAATGCCGATATTCTCGCCAAAACTCATAAAATTAAACATACCGCCGCTCCTTTGTTCTTTCCGTCAAAAATTTTTTCTATGTCTTTTCAGTATACTGGAATCTTGCGCTCTTGAAAAGCCCCGTTTATAGAAAAAACAACATTTTTCTTCTATATGAATCGGAATCTGCGTTATTTTTTCTTATTTCAGCTGTTCTTCCATCACCTGCAGACCCTTTTGCAGCTGCGTATCCTGCTCTGCGGGGATCTCTGTCAGCGGTGTGCCGCTGTATGCTTCGGGCAGCTCCACCTTTTCATCCGGTTCAATGCCAACCCCATGGATGGAGGTTCCGTTCGGCGTATAGTATTTCTGTACCGTCACATTCAGACCGGAGCCGTCCGGCAAAACAAACAGCCGCTGCACCAGGCCCTTGCCGAAGGTCTGGTTGCCCACCAGTGTGCCGCGCCCCGTATCCTTCACCGCGCCTGCGAAAATCTCCGACGCACTGGCGCTGTTTTCATTCACCAGCACTACCAGCGGAATATCCAGATATTTCTCATCACATTTCAAATCATTTCTGTTTTGCTTTTTGTCCAGAGTATAAACCATCGTGCCCTCCGGCAGCAGCTCATCCCCGATTTCATATACAGAACGCACCAGACCACCCGGGTTATCCCGCAAATCCAGAATCAGCCCCTTCATGCTGTCCTTCTGCAGTGCCGTCAGTGCCTCCTTGAATTGGCTGTAGGTGTTTTCCTTAAAACCGCTGATGGAAATATACCCGATTTTGTTCTCCATCATACGGGAGGAAACGCTTTCCACCTCAACCGTTGCACGTTCCATGGTAAATTCCTTCTCCTCATCGCCGCGCTGCACCCGAATCGTAACCGCAGTGCCCTTCTCACCGTGAATCTTTGCCGCAACATCCGAAAGCAGCTTTCCCTTCATATCCTCGCCATCCACGCCGATAATCACGTCGCCCGCCTGCAGGCCTGCCGTTTCCGCCGGCTGTCCCGGCATCACGCTGCTGATGACAACCTCACCGTCCTGCGTAGTGTAAATCTCAATCCCCACGCCGTCAAAGTTCCCGTTGGTGTTGGTAAGATATTGCCGCAGGTTTTCCTTCGGCATATAATATGTATACTTATCTCCCACGCCGGCAAGCATCCCTGCAAAAAGCGTATCCTCCAGCTTGCCTTGGTCTATGTCCTCCACATAATATTTATCCAGATAGCTCTGTATCATATCCACCTTTGCATCCTTGCTCATGCTAATTTCAAAGGGAAGGAGATGCCATGGAATTGCGCGGCAGATGGGCTTCCATGCCAGATTCAGCACCACAACCAACGCCAGTGCCACACCAAAGCCCTTCCAAAAGTCTTTTCTTTTCATTGTATCACCTCTTTTTCAATCTTGCTTTATCCTATGTTTCCCCAAAGGGAATTATCCTATAAGAAAGGGGAAGTATTCTCCAAAACACTTCCCCTCTTTTTTCATTGTTATTTTGTTTTTCCGACTGCTTATACCCGCAGATGCTTACGAATCGAGGATACGCTGCCGATAACCCCCAGTGCCACACCAAAAACGATGCCGAAGGGGAACAGGAATCCAAATACATCCCCCGTCAGACGGAACTGGATAAATTTAATCATAGGCAGATAATCAAAAATCGCACTCGTCACCTTCGTATAAATCGGAAGTCCCAGCACCAGCGGCACCAACGCACCGATGATACCGATGATAATGCCTTCCACAATGAAGGGCCACCGGATAAACCAGTCTGTCGCCCCAACATATTTCATGATGTTAATTTCCACCCGTCGGTTCATCACGGAAATACGAATGGTGTTAATGATAATCATAATGGAAATCACACCCAGCAGCAACATAACCAGTACGCTCCCGACATTGAACACACGGCTCGCCTTCAGCAATACCTCTGTCTCTGTCTGCCCATGCCGAATGTTGTCAATCCCGTCAATTTTTTCCAATGCAGTCAGCACTGCATCCTGATTTTCAATATTGTCCAAGGAAATCGAAAAGGAATGGGACAAAGGATTGTTCTCCCCATCCAGACCCACAAAGATATCCTCGTCCGCGCCCCAGTCCTTTTTCAGCTCCACCAGAGCATCCGAAGGGGAAATATATTCCACACTCTGCACATGGTCTATCTTTGCAATTTCATCTTTCATATTTTCAATCTGTTCCCCGCTCAGGTCTCCCTTCAGGAAAACGGAAATGCCAATGGAATCCTCCATCTGCCCCAGCATATACCGCAGATTGCTCCCTACGCAGTAGGAAAAGGATAAAATAGAGATGCAGGCTGCAACAGCGACAATGGAAGCCATGGTCATTAGCATATTCATCTTCAGCCCGCTGAGACCCTCTCTTATAAAATATCTAATCGTACTAGGCTTCATCGCTATAACCACCTTTTTCAATATCTCTTATAATGTGACCCTTATGCAGCGTAACCACGCGCTTCTGCATCGCATCTACAATATCTCTCGCATGGGTTGCCATAACAATAGTTGTCCCACGCTTGTTGATGTCATCCAGCAGCTTCATAATGCCGTATGCTGTTTCGGGGTCAAGGTTCCCTGTCGGCTCGTCGCAGATTAAGATAGGAGGATTATTCGCAATGGCTCTTGCCAGTGCCGTTCTCTGCTGCTCCCCACCGGAAAGCTGATTGGGATAGCTTCTGCCCTTCTGTCCCAGTCCAACCAGAGAAAGCACGGCAGGCACGTTTCTGCGGATAATGCGTCCGGGTGCCTCGATCACACGCATCGCAAACGCCACATTTTCATATACCGTTTTATTGGGAAGCAGACGGAAGTCCTGAAATACAACCCCCAGATTACGCCGCAGATAAGGGATCTGCCTTCTGTTCAGTTCATTTGTTTTCACTTTATTGATGATAATATCCCCTTCGGTCGGGTCAAGCTCCTTCAAAAGCAGCTTCATCAGCGTGGATTTCCCCGAACCGCTCGAACCAACGATGAATACAAATTCACCCTTGTTGATGTGCAGGTTGATGTTTTCCACACCCGTAGAACCGTTGGGATATACCTTTGTTACGTTATTCATGTGAATCATAACGTATCTCCCTCTTTCTGAAAAAGTTTTATTCTAAAAAACGACGGATGTTCCCATATTTCGTCTTTACACATTTTAAGATTATACCATAAATAAAATAAGCGAACAAGTAGCAGAGCCTTGGTAAACCTTTCGATTTTATTAAAATCCTCTTAATTTTTCCGTTTTCCACAAAAAAAGAGGGAGCAAAGATGCCCCCTCAGTTTTTCAGTTTTGCTTAATATGCCATTTTATCCATGTAAATCATGTATTTGCTTACCATCAGCGTAATCTTGAAGATAATCGCATCATCAAAATTTCGCAAATCCAAGCCGGTCATCTTCTGCAGCTTATCCAGTCTGTATACCAGTGTATTTCTGTGGATATACAGCTGACGGCTTGTTTCGGATACGTTCAGGTTGTTTTCAAAGAATTTATTTACCGTTGCCAGTGTTTCATCATCGAAATCATCCATCGTCAGCCCATGCAGAACCTCCTTGATGAACATCCGGCACAGCGGCAGAGGCAGCTGATAAATCAAGCGGCCGATGCCCAGCTTTTCATAGTTCACGATATATTTATCCGTCTCGAAGATTTTGCCAACCTCCAGCGCCATCTTCGCTTCCTTATAGGAACGGGAAACATCCTTCAAATCGCTTACAATCGTACCGCTGGAAATATAAACACGGCTGTTTGTTTCCGCATTCAGTGTTTCCTCGATGGTCTTTGCAATGCGGTCGATTTCGTCCGCAGTTTCCTTCTCGCGCAGCTCCTTCACCAGAATAATGCTGTGCTCATCCACCGCCGTTACAAAATCCTTTGTTTTTGCAGGGAAAATGCTCCGTACAATTTCCACCACATTCATTTCCTTATCAATATTCGTTTCAATCAAATACACGATACGATGTACGTTATTTTCAATATGCAGCTTCTTCGCGCGGCTGTAAATATCCACCAGCAGCAGGTTATCCAGCAGCAGATTCTTGATAAAGTTGTCCTTATCATATCTTTCTTTATACGCAACCAGAAGGCTCTGAATCTGGAATGCGGCAATCTTGCCGATCTGATAGCCGGATTCGTCCTCCCCCTTCACCTGAATCACATACTCAGGCACGCCGTTGTCATAAATCTTAAAATACTGATAGCCCAGAATTAACTGACTTTCCGCAGGGGAACTGATAAAATTCTCCACCGCATCAATCTGACGGCCGATCATATTTTCCTCTGTGGTGGCAATCACCTTGCCTTCCTTTTCCACAACGCTCAGTTCTTTTCTCGTGATACTTTTCAGTCCGTCGATGGTACTCTGCAAAATCTGATTTGAAATCATCGCTTTCACCTCAATACTTTTCTCTGCATCTGAAATGCAGCCATTCTGTTTTTGCTTCTCTGTATAAATTGCCTAAAAACCTCTCTGCGAAGAGGTATCAAATTCGCCTATGCTCATTTTATAACAAAATGACAAAAAAAGAAAGAGGAAAGTATAAAAAAACAGTAAAAATCTCTTTCAGCTTGATTTTTACATAAAAATAGGGCCTGTTTTTTATTAAAACTGACCCTTGCTTTTCCGAATACTACGGTAAAACCTCAATTTTTCGTTCTCTTTACGCTGTCATTTTTTACTTATCCCCGACCACGTTTCTCAAAACTACCCGAATATCCGTCAAACGAAAAAGGGCATTTCGGTCGATATTCATAATAATCCTTTTTCCGAAATGCACTTCTTTCTTTGAAAAAACACAAAAGAATGTTTCCCGTCCTTCACCGGTGTACTTTTCCGTTGTCGGAACTGCCGTTTTCCCCTGCACAATTCCGACAAAAGTCCTGCCGCATTCTCCTCTTTTTTGTCCAAAATGATTCGCGCCGCATGGGGCGCTTTCGCTTAACGTCCCCTTGTTCTGAGAACCGTCAGCGCAAATTTCGGCAGACGCATCATGCGCCGCCATCTCGTCGGCTGTGTAATCAGGCGGTGGAACCATTCCAGTCCCAGTCTGCGGAAAATCTTCGGTGCCCGCTTCACATTGCCTGCCATTACGTCAAAGCTGCCGCCAACGCCAATGGCTACCTTCGCCCCAACCAGACGAATGTTGTCATAAATCCATTTTTCCTGCTTGGGCGCACCCAGTCCTACCAGCAGTATGGACGGAGCCTTCTTTTTTATGTCCTGAATGATTTTCTTTTCCTCTTTTTCATCGAAGTAGCCGTTATGCACGCCCACAATCTTCAGTCCGGGGTATTTCTTCATCATTTTTCTTGCCGCCGTTGCCGCAACTCCGGGCGCGCCGCCAAAGAAATAAAAGGTTTCCTCGCTCGCCGCAAGGTCTGCCATCAGGTTCTGCGTCAGGTCATAGCCTGCCACACGCTCCTGCAAGCGAATCTCGCTGTATTTGGATGCCCATACAACACCGATTCCGTCCGGCACAACCAGATCCGCCTCCCGCAGAATACTCATCAGCTCTGCGTCCTTTCTTGCCTCCATTACAATTTCCGGGTTAGGGGTACAGATGAAATGCTGCCCTTTTTCCTTGAGCAGTCCTTCTGCCCGTGCTACAGCTTCATCCATCGTCACAACATCGAAGGGTACTCCTAATACGTGTGTTTTCCTGTTCATACTACGCTCCCCCCTTATTTTTTTCTGCGCTCCAGCAGTTTTTCCAAATATCTTTCGTTCTTGTGTGCCATTTTTTCCAGTTCCTTTTCCTTCTGTGCAAGCTTCGTCACATAGCTTTCCTTGTTTTGGATCACATCCTCCACCAGAGCCAGTGTTTTCTCCTTGTCAAATTCCTTCAGCTTGCCGCCGCTGGGCATATCCAGCTTCTCGAGATAATATTCGATCTTAGGGTCATAAATAAAGCCAATCAGCGGCACTCTCTGTCTTGCCGCAAAAATCAGCGTATGCAGGCGCATGCTCAGAATGAAATCCGCCTGAGAAATAATCCCCATCACCTCATAGGGAGAGTAGCTGCTCTTTAAAATATAAGCGTTCTGCTTCATTTTTTTGCGTACCTTTTCGCTCACCGTCACGTCATGCGGCATCTGCATGCTCAAAAATACGATGTTCCGCTGATATTTTTCCACAATGGTATCACATAATTCCGCAAATTGCCCGATGAATTTATCCATATCCTTCCAGTTGCGGACAGAAACCACAACCATCGGCTTATCTGTCGGAATCCCTTCTTCTCTGAGGATTGCCTGTGTTGCCTCCTCGCTCACGCCGTCCATTGTAAATACAGGGTCAGCCGTCACAAAGCATTTCTTCGGGTTTACCCCCATGGAAAGCAGCTCCTCGTATGAATTTTCCTCACGCAGGGTAATTAAATCCGCCTTGTTCACCACCTGCTTCACCAGTCTGCGGTTGCGCTTGCCGGAAACAGGCCCGATGCCGTTTGCGTAAAGCATCACCTTTTTGCGCATCAGCTTTGCCGCCGCCGTAATCGAAAGGTAGTACATCAGAGAACGGGTAGAGGTGCTGTCCTGCAATAAAGAGCCGCCGCCCGAAAGCAGCACATCACACCTGTGAATCGCACGGAACACATCCATAAATCCAAAGCGGTATACCGCCTCAATCCCGTATTTCTCCTTTGTTTCCTTCGGCTTGTTGGAAAGCACGGTAATATGGTAATTTTCGCCCATCTCCTGAATATTCTTGTGCATAGAAAGCATGATTGCCTCATCGCCTGTATTGTTAAAGCCGTAATAGCCGCTCATCACCACGTTGTACTGCTTTTCATGGCTTTCCTTCCATGCCGCATTATATGCACACACGCAGTCGCCCGCCATCTTCGTTACGGAATAATATTTGAAGATAACCTCTCTGCCGTATGCGCCCATTTTCTGCCGCTGTTCCTCCGTCAGGTCATTGAATGCATGCACCACATCCCGATACAGCAGATTTTCGTTGGAAAGCTCGCATCCGCGACAGCAGAAGTTGTTTTCCTGCGCCAGCTCCAGCTTATCCTCCCCGAACAGCCCGATGTAGCCTTCATTCCCCGCAACGATCACAGGCTTTTCTGCCGCCATCGCCTCCAGAGCCGCGCGGCTTACGCCAACAAAAACATCTGCCACCGCTACCAGCTCATTGATATCCGTTCTGCCGCCCGTCATGGTGATGCACTCTCTGCCAATCTGCGCGTTTGTTTTTCTAGATTCCTCCAGTAATTCCTCAAACACATCTCCGCCGCCGACAATCAGCATCCGCAGTCCGGGGATTGCCTGCGCCAGCTTCGGTGCAATCGCAATCAGCTGTCTTGCCACCAGTGCGCGGCTTTCATCCATGCGGCTGACATAAACCAGTGTCGGCTCCTCCGCTTTCAGTCCGAATTCCTTCCGCACCTTCGTGCCGTCCGTCTCAGGAGAAAATTTTTCGGTATCAATCCCGTTGATGGTCACAAAAATATCCTCATACCGCACCTTATAATTTTCCATCAGATACTCGCGAATATCGTCGCTGACCGCAATCACCTTCTGCCCCCAGTTGGAGATGTATTTCAGCCCCATCCCCGTATAAAATACCCAATGCGCGGAGGTCACAAAGGTAAAGCTGTTTTTCATTCTTTCCTTCAGAAGTCCGCAGACAAAGCTGGGAATTCTCGCATGCGAATGAACAATATCTACCTTTTCCTTTTTGATAATTTTTTTCAAAATGAAATAGGAGCGCGCCATTTTCAGCACATTTCTCTGGTTCAGCGGCACATGGTAATGGCGAATCCCTGCCTCTGCCAGTTCCTTTTCGTAAACGCCGCCGTTGGAGGCAACAATAATATCATAGCCCTGCTTTTTCAGCTCCTTGGAAAGCTCCACCACATGGGTTTCCGCCCCACCGATTTCCAGCCCCATCAGAGCCATCAGAATTTTATACTTTTTCATGTCTTAACCCCCACTCATTCGCTGATGCTTGTGATTTTCATTACGGGTTTCGCATATTTTGTCGCTACATTCATTTCGGAATTTGCCTTCATTTCCACAACACCGTCCACGAAATAGCCCTCGTCCTTCTCCACCACAGGGCCGTCAATCGTCAGCGTCACGCTGTAATAATCGGGAAATTCCACAGGCTGAATCGTGCCGTCATTCAGCAGTACATTTTTCAGAAACGGCTCGTGCTTCACTGCCGTAATCGTCCCTAAGCAGATGCCTGTTTTCTCGTCATAGATTTTATCCCCCTCATGCAGTGCATTGACCGTTGCCATCCGCACCTCGTCAATCAGTGCCGTATAGGTTCTCTGCTCCTCGGAGTCATCCACCCCTGCGGATTCCTTCTGATTCACCACGCCGAATTTGAACACAGCCACCGCGCAGAGCGCAACCACAACTACGATAATGAGGATATCCACAATGTTCGGTTTTCTCTTTGCCATATCACTCACCATCCCTTACTTCTACAACAATGCCCTTAAAGGCATAGCCCTTGCCCTTGACATTCAGCTCCATCCCAACCTTCACGGTTGTTCCTTCCACGGTAATATCCTTTTCCGTTTCCGTTCCGTTTCCTTCAATCGTTACATAAATATTGCTGTAGCCGTCCACAGGCACCTTTTCATATTTCCCCGTAGTGCGGTTGAACATCGTTTCCGTAAACGGCTCTGTTTTCACATCCTTCACCGTTCCCAGATAGGTCGAGGTGGAGCTTTCATAGGCATTGCCGCCCACAACGGGGAAATTCGCCGTTTCCGCAACCACTTCTTCCCCCATCACCACATAGGAATAGGTCTTTGTATCCGCGCCGCTCTCTGCCGCGCCTCTGCCGCCCAAAAGCATCCTTCCGCCGACAATGCCGACAATTATCACAATCAGAATCAGCAAAATATCCACGATATTAAAAATACCGAATAATTTGTTTCTTTTCATTTTCCTGCCTCCAGATAGAGTTTTTCGATTTTTCTTGTCATCTGCTCTGCCAAAAAGGTTGCCTCGGCATCCTTCTTTGCCTGTGCGCCAAAGGCGCTTCGCTTCGCGTCATCCGCAAGCAGCTCGTCCAGTCTCTCTGCCAGTGCGTCGCTGTCCCCGACAGGAATCAGAAAGCCATTTTCGCCATGACGAATCACCTCTGCCACGCCGCCGCTGTCCGTCCCGACCGCCGGAATCCCTGCAATCATGCTTTCCAGAATAGAAAGGCACAATGCCTCCGCCCTCGATGTAATCACCGCAATATCAAGCGCCGCCTCTATTTTTTCCACATCCTGCAAAAAGCCTGTAAACGTCACATGTTCACGAATGCCAAGCGCCGCCGCCTTCTGTTCCAGCTGCTTGCGCAGACTGCCGTCCCCGACGATATAAAACCGCACATCCTGCCGCTTGTCCAGAAGCTTTTTCGCGCCAAGCAGAAAGGTTTCATGGTCTTTCACTTCCTCCAGACGGGCAACCATGCCGACCGCCTTCTCCCCTGCCTTGCCGCCAAAGGAGGAAAGCAGTGCCGCCTTTTCCTCTGCGCTCGGAATGGGAATCCGCTCAATCCCGTTATAAACCACTGCGATTTCCTGCGGCTTTGTGCCGCCTGCAATCATGCTTCTGCGTACCGCCTTGCTGACCGCAATGATTTTATCGCTGAACACTGCATTGATTTCTCTGCGGAGAATCTTCTTTGCCAGTCCGCCCGGCGCGCCCTCCATGCAGTGCTTTGTATTGAAGATATAAGGCACCCTTGCCCTTCTTGCCGCCATGCGCGCCGTCATGCTCGCATGCGTATGCACAATATCCGGTCTTTCCGCGCGGAAAATTTTCGCCAACGCCTTGAATGCCTTCCTGTCGAAAGATTTGTCCTCCATCTCCTCCATCGCAAGCACAGGCACATCCAATGCCTGCACCGCCGCCACCAGAAGGCTGTCATGCGGCAGAACCACCTTCACCGCAAATTTTTCTCTGTTATGATATTTCAGATAATACAATAGCCAACGCCCTGCGCCGCCAATATTTCTGTCTGTCAGAACATGGAGGATTTTCATTCTTTTTTCCGTCATTTCATTTCCTCCGTTTCTCTTTCGCCCTTCTTTTCTGCCACACGCACCGTTGCCATGCCGATGCCGATGAAGCACCAGAAGAACAGCACAATGCGGTAATCAAACCAGAGGTGATCCGTCAGCCCCTGCAATAAAAGCCCTGCAAAGCCGCCGAAGATTGCCCCCAGCAGAAAACGGAACCGCTTCGGTGCCGTCCGCATACCGCTGTAAAGCCTCTGGAAGAAGAACAAAAGCAGCAGTACCAGTACAGCAAAGCCGACAATCCCCAGTTCGATGAATTCCTGTAAGAACAGATTATGCGCGTGGTACGCATTCGCCGCCTCAAAGGAGAACAGCGGATAAATCTGATTAAATGCACCGATTCCGATGCCCGTCACCCAATAATGACGAATGATATCCAACGCCGCCGTATAAATCGACACACGGTACAGCGAGGAGGAGTCGCTCATCGTAACGGAGCTTGCAATTCTCGCCCACAGACCTGCCGGCAGAATAAACGGCATCAGCAAAAGCAGTACCACCCCAAGGGGAATCAGCCGCTTTTCGGAAAGCAACACGAAAAGTCCTGCCGAGAACATCAGCCCAAGCATTGCCCCACGAGAGCCCGTTGCCACAAGCCCCAGACAAATCACACCGAAGCAGCCTGTATAATATAATCTGCCGCACCAATTTTTCATCTTCCAGATCATCCCTGCCGCCAGAGAACCGACCAGAATCAGGTATTCCCCCAGAACATTCGGGTTGCTGAAGGTTGCATACGCGCGCGTGGTGATGTCAAAGCTTTCCTCATCCACCCATGCGGCATCCATTTCCACCCCAATGATATATTGATATACCGCGTAAAGCGCAATCAGCGCCCCTACGGTAATCAGTACCCAAAGCACAAAATTCAGCTTTTCTTCTGTATCAATGGCATCCTTTGCCACAAAGAATACCGCCATCAGAATCAGGAACAGGCTCATTGCCAGCAGTGCCGAAGGGAAGGCATAGCTTGTCACCCCTGCATAAAGGATACAAGCCCCGAAGCAGCCCAGAAGCACGCTCACCATGCTCGTCCGCTGCATCCGGATTCTTCCCAGAAAAAGCTGAATGAAATACAGCACAAAGGTTCCCAGAACCAGAACCGCCAGAAGCATCGTCGGCAGAACGGGAATCGCCGCCACAATCCCTGCCAAACAGAAAATCAGGAAATTCTGATTAAATACGCGCAGGAAAAAGCTTTCGCCCATTGCCGCCGCAAGGCCGTTGCTTTCTCTGCGCACCGCCATGCCGCTCCAATGCACCAGATTATGCCAGAACCGCGGCAAAATCCCCTGCCTTGTATTGAGCCTTCTATCCCAGTTTGCACGCAAAAAGTCAAGAATCGCGCTGTTTTCAAACGCATTTTTGAATCCCCTGCAAATTGCCGCATAAATACTGTACGCAATGCTGTTCATCCAGACAGAGCGCAGCAGCGTGCAGATTGCCGCAAGTAGGCGGAAACAAAAGCTGTCTTCAATTATCGCAGAAATTTTTTCTGTCATCGTATACGTTCTCCGTTTTTTCCTCTTACGGGGTGCGCCTTGCGCCGTTTCCCCGTCTCCTCTGTGCCGCAGCCTTTTCAGCATACCGAACACAAACTCACCTTCCTCAATTTTCAGAAGCCTTGCAAAAAGCATGTAGGCAGTCACGCCAACGCCGCCGCAGATGCAAAGCAGCAGAATCTGCCCAAGCACGCGTCCGCCCAGTCTCGGCAGCAGCAGCCATTTGCACCCAAGCACCGGCACGAGCATCCCTGCCGCCGCCAGAAGCATCCGCCCAATCTGGAGCACAAAGCCCTTATCCAGAATATCGGGATACTGCTTCACCGCCGGAATCAGAAGCACTGCCGCCGCCGCTGTGGAGGAAACCGCCGCAGATAATGCCAGACCGCCAATCCCCATCGGCTTCAGCAAAAGCCAACACAAAACCGCATTGATAACGATAGAAACCAATCCCGAATAAAACGGAGTTTTCCCGTCCTGATTCGCATAAAAGGCGCGGCTCAGAATATTCTGCACGCCGTAGCCAACCATGCCCAATGCAAAGAAGAACAGCGCCGCCGCCGTCAGCTGTGTTGCCGTTTCGTCAAAGGCCCCTCTCTGGTAAATCAGCGAAACCACAGGCTGTGCCAGAGCCATCAGCCCCACCGTCATGGGAATCAGCAGGAAAATCATCGATTTCAGCGTCCCTCTGACCGCCAGTCCGAATTCCTTTTTATCCTCCGTCATACGGGAAAATTTCGGAAACACCATATTTGCAATCGCAAGCACGAAAACGCCCACGATAATCGTATACAGGTTATTTGCATATTCCAGCGCAGAAACGCCCAGCTCCCCGTTCACCGCACTGCCGCCCGAAAGCTGCGAAGCAAAGCGCGTATTTACCATAAAGTTAATCGGCTGAATCCATGTGCTGACCATAACCGGCAGCATCAGTTTGCCGATTTTTCTCAAGCCCTCATCCTTAAAATGAAAATCCGGGTGATAATGATAACCCTTTTTCCAAAGGGACGGAATCTGGATTACCGCCTGCATCGCCCAACCAATCAGAAACGCCGCCGTCAGCCCCAGAATCCCGAATTTCTCGTTAAAGAAAATATAATACAGAATCAATACGCCGTTGGAAACCACGCTCAGTGCCGCAGGCACATTAAATTCCTCCAACGACTGCAAAATCCCCACAAAGGAAAAGGCAACCGCCGTAAAGAGCATCGTCGGGAAAAGCATCCGCAGAAGCCCCACGCAAAGCGTCACCGTTTCCACATCATAGCCGGGCGCAATCAGAAGCGTCAGCGGCTTCGCAAACGCCATCCCCAGAAGCATCATCAAAAGCGTAACGGTCGAAATCATCGTAATAAAGCGGTTCGCAAGCGAAAACGCCTCCTGCCGCCCCTTTTTCTGCAAATATTCCACAAAAACAGGGATAAAGCTTGCAGAAATTGCCGATGCAAAAATCACATCAAAAAAGGTACGGGGAATCCGGCTTGCCAGCAAAAATGCCGCCGCCTGCATATCCGTTCCGTAGTTTGCCGCCAGCAGCTGCTCGCGCACCATTCCCAGTATTTTCCCAAAAAGGGTAATTAACATCATAAAGCTGACGGTTTTCACCGCCTGATTGCCTTTTTCTGACATAATAAACTCCTAAAATCCATTGAAAATTTGTTTTCTTTCGTGTCAATCGGTAAAAATACTCCTTGTAATCCACCTTATATAGTACCTTATTCTCCCTTTTTTTACAACCAAAAGCGGAGAATCCAAAAAAAATGTTTTCGGGAGAAGCTCCCCCGAAAACATCTGCATTTTTATTTGATATGAACTGCTTCGTATGTCACAGCGCCGTCCTTCACACGGAAGCGCAGCATTTTATAATTCGGGTTTACCGTCCCGTCTGCCTTCCAAAGATCGGGCAGGTTGATGTAGCGCACGCCGTCCTTTGTGGAGGTCCAGTAAGACGTACTGCCGCAGGAAATCACAAATACCTTCTTGCCCTGCTCCACATACTTGCTCAGAATTGCGCGGAAATAATTGGTTTCCGCCGCGGAGCTGAATGCAGAAGGGGTCTTGTCCATCACCAGAACAATGGTGCTGTTGTTTGCCGCATCAATGTCTCTTGTGAAGCTTGCCCACTGAGAGGGGTTTGTTGCGGTAATGCCGCCCTTTGCCGCAGAAAGCATTGCCACACTCACGCCGCCCCTGTTCAGGAAACGATAACTCCCGTTCCATGTCAGAGAATCCACCTTGTTTGCCGTCTGCAAATCGTTTTTGCCGCCGTAAATTGCCACATTTGCGTTTGCATCCACATAGGCCTTTGCCTTTTCTCTTGTGGAAGTATAGGCTGCCGCGTCAATCTTATTTGTGCCTGTGTATGCAAGCTTACCCGCTACGTTGAAATAATGCGCCCCGTCATTTGCCACTGTTACCGTCTGGTTCAGCACATCCTTCGCCGCCGCTGCCGCAGGTGCCTTGACTGCCGCTGCATTGCCCACGGTTACTGTGATATATGCCACAACGCCATCCTTTTCGCATTTAATATAGGTTGCGCCTGTCTTTTTTGCTGTGAAAACATTACCGGAAACAGAGCCAATGCTGCCATCCGCCACGCTGTAATTTGTGCTTGTGGATGCCCAGTAGGAGAACCCATCCTGATCGTATGCGTTCATGGCAATCGTTGCCGTTTCGCCTGCCTTGTTCAGCTTGATGCTTGCATTTGTGGGGCTGAGTCTTGCCACCTTGCCGCTCACCACATTCTGCTGATATGCCACCAGATTGTTGTAGGTTGCAATGACAGTAAATGTGCCGCTTGTCTTGGGTGTGAAGCTGTAGCCGTTCCATGTCCCTTCCACGCCGACAGCATCCAGTGTCACCTGCTCTGCCGGAATCTCAATGCGGTTGTAATGCTCATCCAGACCATACACCGTAAAGGTAATAGGCTTGCCTGCCAGTGTTCTTGTCATAGAGGGCTGCATCCGAATTTCCTGCACTGCACCCTTTTCTGCCGTCTGGAAAATGCCGACTGCGTTGATTACCCTACGTTCAGAGCCTTCGGAAACCTTGTTTACCACGTTCACAGAGGAATCCTCTGTTGTTTTCACCGCCATGGTAGAGGAGCCGCCGCCGTCTAGGTGCATTGCCTCATACGCGCCGTATTCCTGCATCAGCACGCCCATTTCCCAGTGTGTTGCGCCAATGCTGTCCCCTCTGCCGTCCACAACCATGAAAATTGCGGTCTTGCCATCCTTGGAAACGCCGAATGCCGTTCTGGGCTGTCTGCCCTTCGCAACAATGGAGTTTGCCTCTGTGATTTTCCCGTCAACCAGCAGCTTGCCGCCGCCGCCAAAGGCGGTTTCCATCCCGTCCAGGTTCACAGAGGAATTGATATCCAATGTCATCTGGTCGCCTACCTCGAACATATATGCCGCCTTATCGCGATAATCGCCGCTCATCACGATTAAGTAGCCATCCTCCGGAACCGCTACGGTTTCGCCCTTTTCGGAAATCTGCGTAATCGTGTCATTCTGCACCACAAATTTCACAAGGTTCTGGAAACGGTTATCCAGACCGGAGGTATTTGTCATGGCATTTCTGTCCAGATAAATCGGGAATACCATGGAGGTTACCTTATTCAAAGATGCAAGCTCCATCATCTTTTTCTCGTTGCCGCATTTTGCCGTCATGGTGAAATAATCGAAGAAGGGGTTGCCGTTCTCATCCATGAAGAACGCCGCATACTGCCCCTCGCCCTTGTTTATGCTTGTCCCCGCGGAAATCACCTCGCCGTCCCTTACGATTGGACCGAATGCCGCAGAATAGGAGCCGCTCAAGCCGAAGAAGTCAGAGTTTACCCCGGCAACCGCGCCGTTATCCGTCAAGAGCTTCTTAACGGTTTCCTTCAAACCATAGTCCGTCTTGCTTTCCACTTCCTTGAATTGCAGTGTACTTTCCGTCAGGTCAACCTTCAGCACATGTATATTCTGAATACCCGCATCCGTCATACGGCTGCTCTTTTCGTATGTCACCCCGCGGGTTACGGTTTTCTCCGTTTTCTGGTTATAATAGGTCGTTGCCGCATACGCCGTTTCCGTCCCCAGATAGCTCAGGGGGGAAAGCAGCAGCACTGCGGCGAGCGCCATCCCCATGGCACGCTTTGCCGTTTTCTTGTTTCTGTTCATTCCCTCATCTCCTTTGATCAACGCATCATAAACATACTTTTTATTCAGACGGAAACCGTTCGGAAAAGTTCCCGTATTTTTCTGATTCTGTCAAATATCATATCACAATGCAATGCGTTTTTGTTCCTTTTTCGGAAAACTTAAAGAAATTGTAAAACTTTAAAGAAATTGTAAAACTTTTCGGCACAAAAAAAGAGTGCCGTTCCCTGCACTCTCTTTTCATTCCTTCACAACCTCGATTTTTTCTATGCCATACGCCCGAAAAAGCGGCAGCAGCTCTGCTGTGATTTCCTCTCCGCTTGCCGCAATCGGAATCGCCGGTGGGCAGGAAACACAGGGGCTTGCACAAATCCGTCCCACCGCTTCTTCACAGGAAATCTCCTCCCATCTGCCGAAAATTGCCTCCCGAATCCGCATTTTTTGCTTCGGCAGAATTTGCGGCATCTGTGAGGGTTCGATTTTTTCCTTCTGCGGCAAGCGCTCCAGTGCCTTTTCAATGCGCTGAAAATCCCGTTCCGTATTTTCGGGGGTTGCCATCAGCACCACCGCATCCAAATCGGCAAATTCACATTCGACTTCATGCGCACGCAAAACTTCTGCGACCTCTCTGCCGCGATAGCCCTTTTCGCCCGTAAAAATTGTCAGCTTCAGAGGGTCGCTGTCCATCATGACTGTCCACCCCTGCTTTTTTAGCTGTCCTCTCAGGTGTCCAATCTGTCCAATCGTCCACTGCAATTTTTCCCGATAGCCCTCCGCCAGATAGCGGTTGCACAAATCCAGAGACTGCAAAATCAGATAGGAGGGGCTTGTCGAGCCAAACAGCTCCATGGCTTTTTTCGCCTGTCTGCCAACCCTTTCCGCCCATTCCGCCGACAAATGCAGATACGCGCCGCCCGTCAGCACAGGCAAGGTTTTGTGCGCGGAATCGCAGCTCATCGCCGCCCCCAAATCCAATGGATGCTTAGATGGGTGCAGAAATTTCAGATATGCTCCATGCGCATTATCTACCAAAAGCGGCACACCCGCCGCCCTGCAAGCCGCCGCAATTCCCTTGATATCCGGGGAACCTCCCAGATAATCCGGCGCGGTAATATAAACGGCGAAAGCACTTGATTTTTTCAGCCCTTCGGCTACCTGCTCCGCCGTAATAGGGCAGGCGCAGAGGGATTTTGCTCCTTCCGGAAACAGCCATTCCACATCCACATCCAGCAGGGCACAGCTATACAAAAATGCCTTATGGGCATTGCGCGCCGCCAGAATCACAGGGCGTGCCGCACGGTTCTCTCTCGCTTGCAGTGCAAGAAACAGCATGGTACGGATGCACTGCGAGGAGCCCTCCGTCCCATAAATCGTCCTGCCAAAGCCGAAAAGCGCGTTCGCATTTTTCTCGCTTGCCGCAATAATGCCCTCCGCCTCGTAAAGCTCATCCGCGCCGCAAATCTCCGTAATATCTCGATTTTCGCACCCCAAAAAGGGCACGCCCTTGTGCCCCGGCATGTGGAAACGGGAGGTGCCCTTCGCTTCGTATTCCTTTATGAAATCACAAATCGGTGTATCCATAAAATCTTCCTTTTTCATCTCGCAGGCAAGATTGCTATTCGCAGGCACTTTACTCGCTTGCCTCGCTAACCTTCATCATAATGGCACATTCGATTCTCTTTTTGAATAAATCGCAGCCATATTCATAAATGCCCGTAATGCTGCCTGTTGCATGGTACGCATTTGCCGCACAACCGCCGGAGCAATACAGCTTTGCCCAGCAATCCTTACAGCCCTCTCTGGCGTAGGCGTTGCAGCACTTGAATTCATCCTGCACCTCTTTATTGGTAACGCCCTTCCAGATATCGCCCATGCTGTATTTTTCATCCCCGACAAACTGATGGCAGGGATACAGCTCGCCCCAAGGGGTCACTGCCATATATTCCGTGCCGCTGCCACAGCCGGAAATTCTCTTATAGATACAGGGGCCATGCTCCAAATCCAGCATATAATGATAGAAGGTCAGCGGTCTGCCCTCTTTTTTGCGTTTCAGCATTTCCTTCGCCAGCAGCTCATACTGCTCGAAAAGAATGGGCTTATCCTCTTCTGTCAGCGCATACGGGTCATCAGGCGCACAGACAACAGGCTCCATGCTCAGCTCCGTAAAGCCCAGATCCGCCATGTGGAACAAATCATTCGTAAAATCTACATTATTATGGGTAAAGGTACCACGCATATAGTAGTTCTTATCCCCACGCTTTTTCACAAATTCCTGAAATTTCGGCACAATGCGGTCATAGCTGCCGTTGCCTGCATAATCCTTGCGCAGATGGTCATGCACTTCCCTTCTGCCGTCCAGAGAAAGCACAACATTGTGCATTTCCTTGTTTGCAAACTCGATAACCTCATCATCAATCAGCATCCCGTTTGTGGTCAGCGTAAAGCGGAAGTTTTTATCATGCAGCTTTTCCTGCTCTCTTGCATACGCAACCACCTGCTTTACCACATCCCAGTTCATCAAGGGCTCGCCGCCGAAAAAGTCCACCTCAAGGTTTCTTCTTGTGCCGGAATTTTCAATCAGGAAATCAATCGCACGCTTGCCGACCTCAAATGTCATGAGCGCACGTTCCCCCTGATATTTGCCCTGACTGGCGAAGCAATAGGAGCAGTTCAGATTGCAGGTGTGTGCAACATGCAGGCACAACGCCTTAATCACCGTATTTCTCGCCTTGAAATCATACGCCAGATGTTCATAATTATCGGGCGTAAACAGCTTGCCTGCCCGTCTGAGTGCCACCACATCGTCAATACATTCCTGCACATCCTCCGCTGTGACATCGTCATATTTTTCGAGCATGGCATCAATGATATCCCCCTGCGTATACTCGCGAATCATGCCGATGACATCATACGCCAGATCATCCACGCTATGGATGGAGCCACTACAGGTGTCCAGCACGATGTTGTAACCATTCAATTTATATTGATGTACCATTTTTCTACCTCATCACTCTGTTAAAATCTATTTACATTCAAAAAAGGGCTGTTTGCTACAGCCCCTTTCCGATTTTGTCTCATGTTTGATTTGCGATTACTGTTTTTCGCAAGGCTGGTTTGCTACGCCGCAGGATGTTTTGCAAGCGGACTGGCAAGATGTCTGGCATTCGCCGCAGCCACCGTTCTGTACGGATTTGTTCAAATCGCGTGTTGCGATAGTTTTAATTCTGCTCATATTTTCTACCTCCCTAAAAGTCAAAAAATTCTTATCTGCTATAAGTTCCTAATCATTATACCCTAACGAAAGGGAATAATCAAGTAAAACATCTTGCAGGAAAATCAGACTGTCTGCTTTCGCAAAAGGATACCGCTAAATCGGAAGTTATCGAAGAGCATCACCTAATTGCAACAAGCCACTACGGATACTTTCTCCAGCTCCACCAATAGCCTGCGCTATAATGATTGCGGCAACTATAATTGCCACTGCGACAATAATCTTCCCAATCAAATGTTGATATTCTTTCATTTTGATTACCTCCATCTACAAGTATCGATTTATCTTTCACTTCACTCATGCAAATGATACCATATCTTTCCAAGCAACGCCAAAGCCTATTTTACCGCAAGGTGCAAAAACTCCGCCCTCCGCGACTATTCCGCCGGCAAAAATCATAAATTGAAGGGAACCCAATTTCAAAGGAGAACGCCATGAAACGATTTTTCTCACTTTTTCTTTCCTTCGTTCTGCTTTTTGCCGTCTGTGCGTGCAGTCGGGAGAAAAACCTGACGGAGCTTGAGGAAATCCAACAGCAGCTTGCCGAAATGGAGGGCTATGCCTGCACGGCAACGCTCATCCGCCAGACAGAAAACGGCGAAAAGATCTATGAGACCAAGCAATACTACAAATCCACGGGGGAATATCGCTTGGAGCTGACCGCACCGGAGACCGTTGCCGGCAACTACACCGTTTTTGACGGCGACCGCATCTGTCAGTACAACCCCAGAGTGAATGACCGCATCATCCGAGATGTGCCCGAATCACAGCACCGCAGTGAGCTGTTTCTGGGGCAGTTTATCAGAAACTATATGCAATCGGAGGGGGTCAGCGTGGAAACGGCTTCGTTTGATTCCTCCAAGTGCGTAGTGCTTGAGGCTGTCATTCCCGGCAACGATGACGGACTTGCCACAGAAAAACTCTGGATTGACCGTGAAAGCCTGCTGCCCGTCCGTTTTGTCATTTATGATGCAGATGACAAGGAGCGCTACCGAATGGACTATCACGAATTTACCTTCCATCCGCAATTCGATGCCGATACCTTCCGAATTACGGAATAAACACCCCTGTTTTTGTCCATACTGAAAACAGTCAGCAGGAAGGGCATCCACTTACATATTATTCTTCCGCCGCTGACCAGACCAAACAGCGGAGTGTGAGAACATGATTGTCAGACGAGGAGATATATTTTTTGCAGACCTCAGCCCTGTGGTGGGCAGCGAGCAGGGCGGCATCCGTCCCGTTTTAATCGTGCAGAATGATATCGGGAACAAATACAGCCCGACAGTAATCTGCGCCGCCATCACCTCTCAGATGAACAAGGCGAAGCTGCCGACGCACATCGCGCTTTCCTCCGCGGTATATGCACTGCCGAAGGATTCCGTTGTGCTGCTGGAGCAGATTCGCACGATTGACAAGCAGCGCCTGCGGGAAAAGCTTTGCTGTCTGGATGATGCTATGATGCGGCGAGTTGACCGCAGCCTTCTCATCAGCCTTGGGCTGAAATGACTTTAAGTCGATTTGAGCCAAAATGAGATTTTGACTTGCTTAAACAAAAAACCGAGGATTGGACAGAATTCCTTTCCTCGGTTCTTCTTATTATCTATTCTTTTTACTTACCAGAACCAGCCACAGGAAATACAACAGGATAAAGACCACTGTAAATGTAACAACCTGTCTGAGGCTGATTGCCATGCCCGTAATCAGCATAAATCCATGATAAAGCACACTGCACAGGCAGCCTGATTTTATCGCACGGATAAAAAGCATTTTATAATCCATATTGATTCTCCTATTCTTTCCGCAGCCTCTTACTGCTCATTGGTGCCAAGGACAATGCGGATATCTGCACTGCCGACTGCATTCGGCAGAACCTCCACTCTGGCATCCTTAAAATAGCTGACCAGATCCTGCCCAACGCCCTCATTCTTTACCAGAATACGGGTATAGCTGAGCTTTTCGCCGGTATAGTTCGTCGGCTCTGTCACAGTATAGCCTTCGTTCTTCAAAAGCTCCGTGAACCGTGCTGCCAGACCTGCTACCGTGCCGCCGTTGGAAACCTCAATGGTCAGGTCCTTGCTGTTGCTGCTGTCGCTATCTGTCTTGCCGACAGGGGCTACATTATAAAACAGGCGATCTACCACCTCTGTCGTTTCGGCAGGGTCATGGATAAAGTAGGATACACCGCTGATATACTGACCGACACCGGGCAGAGTTTCCATCGTCATTTTGCTCATATCAATCTTGGTGATATAGTTTGCATATTTCAGTGCATCGGAAAGGCTTACATCCGTATCTACATATTTATACATCACCTTGATATAGTCCCCAAGGTTTTTCACAATGCTTTCCGTACTCAGCACCTTTGTTGCCAACGCCTTTAAGAACAGCTGCTGCACCTGAATACGCCCGACATCACCGTTGGCATAGCCCTTACGGAAACGAACCAGCTGCAATGCCTTATTGCCATCCAGCGTTTGCAGACCTTTTTTCAGGTCAATCTTGATATCACCGGTATCGCTCATATCCCATTTCATATCCTGCGGCACATCTACCTCAACGCCGCCGACGGCATCGACGATTTCTACCAGTGCGTTAAAATCAACCTTTACATAATGGTCAATCTTAATCCCCAGCATATCCTCCAGCTGCAGCACTGCCGCCTGTGGGCCATATTCCTTGCCGCCGACGGCATGCACTGCGTTAAACTTCATGACACCGTATCTTTTGCCCAGAAGCTGCTCTACATCGGGGCAGACATCCACACGCGTATCTCTCGGAATAGAAAGCAGGCTCAGGCTTTCCTGAGAGCTGTCATAATGCACGACAAAGGCAACATCCGTTCTGGTGCCGTCCGCATCTACGCCGAACACTGCCACATTCAGCTTCATATTTCTACCCAAAAGGGCATCCAGCATACTGGTTTCATCTGCATCCTTGGCAATCGTATCACCGCCAAAGGGCCACTCTCCCGTTACCTTATGATAGGCGAAGCAGGCACCGCCTGCCAAAACCACGAATACCATTACGATAGAAAGCATCACCTTGAAAAAGGTTTTCACCGGATTGAATGGCTTTCTTCTTTTCGGGTGTTTTCTTGTTCTGCTCATGGAATCCCTCACTCGTCTGTCTTTTATATATCCTCATTCAGCTGATTTTCTTCATCAAAGGAATTTTCGTTATCCTGCGCAGGCTGAATACCGTAAATACGCTCATTCACCAATTCCCTAATGCCATCCTCATCCAGCTCGACATATCTTCCGGGATTACCCAGATAAGGAACGGTATCACTGGTAATCTTTGCAGGGTCTAACGCCTTCACATATTTCACATACTTCAGCGCTTCGGACACGGAAATATTGCTTTCGGTGCAATCCAGCGCAACCTTTACCAGATCGTTCAGATTCCGCATCAGGGTATCCGAGCTGCATACCTTTTCAATCAACGCCTGAATGAACTGCTGCTGCACCTCGATACGCTTCAAATCCTTCTGCACATAGCCGTCTCTGAAACGAACCAGCTGCTCTGCCTTATCCCCATCCAAATGCTGCATTCCGGGGTACAGGTCGATATACAAATCCTGATAAGGGTCTACATAATACAATCTTTCTTCTACATTAAAATCCACGCCGTCGACGGCATCGACAATCTGGCGGAAGGCAGACAAATCAACCTTCACATAATAATCCATCTTCATGCCGAGGATTTCCTCCAGCATGGCAACGGAGAATGCACAGCGGTTATTTTCGCCTGCATAGGCATGCAGCTCTGTCAGCTTGCATTGCCCGTAAACACCGTTCTGTTCTGGGACATAGGCATTTTTGCTTTCCAGATAATCGGTCATTTCCTTTGTCATGATGACCTTGGAATCTCTGGGAACAGAGATAAAATGCAGCTCCTTCGTGCCGGTATTAAAGCTTGCGACCATATTTACATCCGCGCGGACACCATCCTCATCCGTACCAAAAACGGCAACATTGATGATTTCATCCTCCTCGGGGTTGGTCGCATCCGATGTTGTAAAATCGGATTTTTCCGCTTTGTTTTCCCATTGCTGCACCGCAACCCAGATTTTCGCGCCGGCATACGCCGCTACCAGAAGCAGCAGCAGCAAAATCACTACCAGAATATTTCTGCGCCGCCGTTTCTTCCGCTCTGCCTTTCTGCGGGACATTCTTCTGCCCTGCGCCACCCGATGCGGGTCGATATACGGCTGCTCTTCCTGCACACTTCTGTGCCTGTGCGGCTGTCTGTGTGACTCCTGCGTCTGCCTGCGGCGTACCTGCCGCTGCTGCAGCTCCATATCCTCGGGAGGTCTGCGCCGTCTTCTGTATTCTCTCTTTTCACCCATGGTTTTTATTCTCCTCTTTTTCAGAGTTCTTTTCGCATAAAATTCTTCATAACCCTATGATTATAGCAAATCTGCCAAGTTCTGACAATATAGAAAAGCCGAATCTCTGATGTTTTTCAGGAAATTTCCTGTTTTTTCCGATGCTTGAAACAATACTATTTTATTATACACCATTTCTCTGCCCTGAAAAGAGACAATTTTCTTAATTTTTCAACGGTTTTTGTACTGCCGAAAAAACACAACGAGCCACTTTCCTTTACATTTTCGACATTTTCTCGTATAATCCGTATTTATAGGGATAAAAAGATACAAGAACAAAAAGGAGGTATCCACATGAAGGAACAGACTCCCGAAAGGACTTCTTTCCTTAATAAAGCAAAAAAATTTCTTTCCACGCCCGCCGGCATCGCACTCACACTTCTCTGCGCCGCCGTTTTCATCACGGGCATTGTTTATCTCATCACCACAACGAAGATTTTATATGTCGGCCGGAACATTCTGCATGCGCCCACAATGCTGCTGCTGAATATTCTGCCGGTGCTGCTGGCATTACTGCTGTTTTTCTTTCTGACCAGAAAAATCGGCTTTTCATGCAGTTTGGTCGGGATTGTGCTGATATTCTTTGCGGTTGTTGATCGTGTGAAGGTTTCCATGCGGCAGGAGCCGCTTCTGCCGACGGATCTGACCCTAGCAAAGGAGGTCATCGCCATTCTGAAAACCTTCCCCGTTTATCAGCTGGTGCTGATTGGGGTCATGCTGATTGTATTCGCGGCGCTTCCGGTATGCAGCTTTCTGAAATCGAAGGCTATTGTACTGCCGCCTCTGCCGCGGATTCTGGGGCTTGTGCTTGTGCTTACCTGCGGCTTTGGGGCAAATCACCTCTGGTATGCGAATCAAACGCTGTATGACAGCTACCCGACTGTGGACAATCCTTATTTTCAGGTGAACCAATACAACACACGCGGTATGATTTATTCCTTCCTGCATCAGTTCAACATCATGCAGGTCAAGGCACCCGAAGGGTATACTGCGGCGGACATACGGACACTGGAGGACACCGATTGGACACCCCCTGTCAGCACAGAAAAGCGTCCGCACATCATTATGATTATGGGCGAAGCATTTTCCGACCTGAGCGAAAATGCGCATCTGGATTTTACGGGCTACCGCGACCCGATGAAAAACTGGAAGGAAATCTGCGCAGAGGAAGGCACCATCAGCGGGCATGTCGTTGTGCCGAACTTCGGCGGCGGCACCTCCAATACGGAATATGATGTGCTGACAGGCTGTGCAACACGGTATCTCGGCAGCTCTTTGCCCTCCTACAGCTTTATCCACAGCGATTTTGACGGCATGCCCCGTCAGCTGCAGAAGCTTGGCTATGAAACGCTTTCCATTCACCCCGGCTATGCGTGGTTTTATAACCGCCAGAATGTATACCCCGATCTGGGATTTGCAGCCTCTTATTTCTTAGAGGATTCCTTCGACCTTGCGACGCAGGGCTACGGCGGCTATGTGAACGAAACGGCAACCATGGATAAAATCATCGAAACACTGGATACGCACATCAAGGAGACGGATACGCCGCTGTTTTCCTTTACGGTAACAATTCAGGACCATGGACCTTATGAGAAAAAATACGGCACACTGGAGCAGAACTTCTCCAGCGATATCGAGCTGAACGAAACGCAGACAGACCTGCTGACGCAGTATTTCCAGGGGATTGGGGATGCGGATGAGCAAATCGGGCGTTTGAAGGAATATGCAGAAAGCTCCGATGAACCCATTGTTCTGGTTTATTTTGGCGACCACCTGCCCGGTTTTTCCAACGGGATGGAGTTTTTCGACCTGCTGGATTACCCCATTGATGCCAACGGCTCGCCGGAGGAACAGCTTGCCGTTTACGAAACACCCTATCTCATCTGGCAAAACGAAAGCGCAAAAGCACTCAAAAATACAAAAACGGCAGCGGAAATCGGTCTGCCGGAGAACGGACTCATCAGTTCGCAGTTCCTCGGCTCTGCCGTGCTGGAGTTATTCTTGTCCGACTATGAATCCCCTTTGCAGCATGAAAATAATCAGTTGCGCAGAGAATTGCCTGTTTGTGCAAAAAATATCTATGTTGATGCAAACGGAACCTACAAAACAGAAATTTCCGAAGAACAGCAGAAAACGCTGCAACGCTTGATAAACTGGCAATATTACAAGCTTTTTGACGAAAAGAACCCTTAACGGCATACCGAAATCTGTTTCACACCAAGAGAATTTCTCTTGGTGTGTTTCTTTTTACGAGGTGTTTTTGTTCTGACATGTGACAAGAATGTGACAGTTTTCTCTCTTTCAACATCCTAATTATTTCCATCTATAGTATAAACTTCTTGTTAATATTTTCCATTTTATGTAAAAAATCGATTGTAAATAAATGCCATCTTTTTCTTGATTTTTCCGTTTCTTAGCGTTGTATTTATTTAAATACAAACATTTCAACAAAAAATATTGTATTTTTTTAATTTTTTTATTGAAATTAAGCAAATTATACGGTAGAATAAGGTTACTACAAATCGCCGCAGTAATTTTTATTTCCAATGTCTTTTTTTACAGGCAAGGAAATCGGAGGGAGGGAATTACGGCGGCAGAAAAATTTCTCAGGAAGAAATTTTTCATAACAGGAGGTTCTTTCTACTCCGGCTATCATTCATTATTTTCTTAACGTAAGGAGGAATACTTATGTCTACAACTGAAAATCGCGGTCAATTTGGTTCAAAGCTAGGCTTTATCCTGTCCGCAGCAGGTTCTGCTGTAGGTCTGGGTAACATCTGGAAGTTCCCCGGCAAAGCGTATAATTGCGGCGGCGGTGCTTTCCTGTTGGTTTACATCATCATGGTTGCTCTGATCGGTACCACAGTTATGATGGCAGAATTTACGGTAGGTCGTAACGCACACAAAAATGCACTCGGTTCCTTCCGCGCCATCAGCCAGAAATGGGGCTTTGCAGGCGGTATCGGCGTTCTGACAGGCTTCATCATCCTTTGTTACTATTGTCAGGTTGGCGGCTGGACTATGAAATACATCTACGCTTACATTGCAGAAGCAAAGATGGTATACGCTGATCCTACGGCTTACTTCCTTGGCATGCTGGGCGCAAACGGCTTCCCTCTGCAGGGTGCTGTTATTTTCCCTCTGATTTTCCTGTTCCTGACAGCCTTCATTCTGAGTCACGGTACAGCAGGTATCGAAAAGATGTCCAAGGTTCTGATGCCCTTACTGTTTGTACTGCTGATTGGTCTGATGATTCGCTCCTGCACACTGCCCGGCGCTGACGCAGGTCTGAAATACATGCTGAATGTTGATTTCTCTACCATCAACAGCAACGCTATTCTGGTTGCTCTGGGTCAGGCATTCTTCTCGCTCTCTCTTGGTATGGGTATCATGGTTACATACGCTTCCTATCTGTCTGATGAAGATAACCTGATTTCCAACACCGGTATCGTTTGCGTACTGGATACTCTGGTTGCTCTGTTCGCAGGCTTCATGATTATCCCCGCTGTATTCGCTACAGGCATCGACCCCGGTATGGGCGGCGGCTTCGCATTCGCAACACTGGCAGGCGTATTTGAAGCAATCCCCGGCGGTACACTGTTCGGTCTCTTGTTCTACTTCCTGCTGTTCTTCGCAGCAGTAACCTCCTCTACTTCCATCATGGAAGGTACGATTGCATTCCTGATTGAGGAAAAAGGTCTTAAGAGAAACCACGCACTGCTTGGTACATCCGTTGTTGTATTCATCATCGGCGTATTCTACACACTGTCTCAGGTTTACATGAACATCAAGGGTATCTGGGTTTCCAAGAACGGTATCGAATACCCCATCTTCGGCGACTTCCTGGAATACCTGACAGACAGACTGCTGCTGCCTCTGGGCGCACTGTTCTCCGTAATCTGTGTTGGCTGGGTTTGGAGCCCTGAAAAATCCGTAGAGGAAGCTACTTCTCACGGCAGATTCAAATTCTCCCTGGCACCTGTTTACAAATTCATGGTAAAAATCGTTGACCCTATCGCAATCGGTGTTATCATCATTGCAGGTCTGGTATTCGGTATGTCTATTTCCTAATTCAAAAATTTCTCAAAAAGAAAATATTTCTTAAAAAGAAACATAAAAGCATACTGTTGCATAAACGATATGATAAAAAGGACGAAGGCTCCCCCTTCGTCCTCTTTTTTTACCCATAATTTAGCATTTTTATAGGTGAAACGCCATTATGTATACTGTCCTTTTATTCATACTATACAATCACATTTCATTTTTGCTATTGACATTAAGAGAAACACGCCTAAATCTTAACGGTTTTTTTATGGAAATTTACATGATTTTCCGCTATTCTAGCCTTAGGATAAATTTGTAAGATATTGGAACTGCATACATTTTCTTCTTTATCAGGAAAGATTCCCTATCAGACATCATACAACTTAGAAGAGGGACTGAGAAAAGGATGTCTGGAAAGAAGGCCATTATATGTATCCATTATGCGTTTTATGTCGTTTCAGTATTCTTGCATCTCATCCAGCGAAACAATAGGGCTTCAAATCTATCGTTTATCTGTAAAGGAGGAATACTTATGTCTACATCAGCTGAAAATCGTGGTCAATTTGGTTCGAAGCTAGGCTTCATCCTGTCTGCAGCAGGCTCTGCTGTAGGTCTGGGCAACATCTGGAAATTCCCCGGTAAGGCTTATTTCTGCGGCGGTGGTGCCTTCTTGATTATCTATCTGATTATCGTTGCTCTGGTTGGTACAACCGTTATGATGGCAGAATTTACGGTTGGACGTAAAACACACAAAAATGCAGTTGGCGCTATGCGTGAATTAAACGCAAAATGGTCCTGGGTTGGCGGCCTTGGTGTTCTGACAGGCTTCATCATCCTTTGCTACTACTGTCAGGTTGGCGGCTGGGCGATGAAATATATCGTTGCCTACATAGTAGATGTAAAAACCATCTGGGCTGACCCTACAGCTTACTTCCTGAATAATCTGCTGGGCGCAGACGGCACATTCCCTTTGCAGGGCGCTGTCATCTTCCCCTTCATCTTCTTGTTCTTAACGGCATATATCATCAGCCACGGCACAGCCGGTATCGAAAAAATGTCTAAGCTTCTGATGCCCCTGCTGTTCATCATGCTGATTGCTCTGATGATTCGTTCCTGTACTCTTCCCGGTGCAGATGATGGTCTGAAATACATGCTGAATGTTGATTTCTCCACTATCAACGGCGTTGCAATCCTGACCGCTCTGGGGCAGGCATTCTTCTCCCTCTCCCTTGGCATGGGCGTTATGATGACATACGCTTCCTACCTCTCCAATGAAGATAACCTGATTTCCAACACGGCTATCGTTTGTACATTGGACACTCTGGTTGCTCTGTTTGCAGGCTTCATGATTATCCCCGCTGTATTTGCGACAGGTATTGCTCCCGGTATGGGCGGCGGCTTTGGGTTTGCTACACTGGCAGGCGTATTCATGGCTATTCCCGGCGGCCAGCTGATTGGTACCGTATTCTATTTCCTGCTGTTCTTCGCTGCAATCACTTCTTCCACCTCCATTCTGGAAGGTACGATTGCTTTCCTGGTAGAAGAAAAGGGATTCGAACGAAAGAAAGCACTGCTCGGTGCATCCATCGTTATCTTTATCATTGGTGTTATGTATACACTTTCTCAGGCATACATGAACCTGAAGGGTATCTGGATCTCCGGCGACGGTATCAGCTATCCTATCTTTGGTGACTTCCTGGAATACCTGACAGACAGACTGCTGCTGCCTCTGGGTGCATTCTTTACAACTGTATTCGTTGGCTGGATTTGGGGTACAGACAATTCCGTAGAGGAAGCTACCTCCTATGGCAAGTTCAAATTCACCCTTGCACCTGTATACAAATTCATCGTTAAAATCCTTGACCCTATCGCAATCGGTGCTATCATCATTGCAGGTCTGGTATTCGGTATGTCTATTTCCTAATAGAACTCAAAAAAATGAAAATCGGCTGAGGCGGAAGCTCTCCCTTCCTTGCTTCCCCTCTCCGTCATTTAGATTATTACGCGGCAATGACAGAGGACTCGAAAGAGCCCTTTGCCATTGCCATTTTTCTTTTTCGGAAATCCCTTCGCACCATAATCGACTTTTTCCATAGTATAAATATTGTAAATGCCAAAAGGAGGAAACACGCATGAGAGAAATGTGCAGAAACTTCGCCTGTAATCAGCATTGCAGACAAAACAACACAGAGACCGCTTCCGCCACGCTGACACCGGCTACCATGATAGGAAATTGCAACGCCTGTGTGCTGGAGCAAATTGGGCCGGCGCAGGCTATGGTGCCCTTCCAGCCCTATGAAGCACCGATGGAGGCTGAGCAAAGCCTTATCTGCGGCACTGTCTTTGCCGATCTGGCTATCCCCTATTGCTCCGGCTGGAATCTTTATCGTTTCGGAAAGGGGGCAGAGGTATGAATCAGGAGGAATTATTGAAATCCTTGATGGAGCTTGACTTTATTGCTGTGGATTTGGGGCTTTTTCTGAATACGCACCCCGATGACAGCGATGCCATTGCAGCATACAATCAGGTCATCACTGCCGCTGACACGGTTCGTATGAAATACGAGGAGACATTTGGGCCTCTTTGCTCCTTCCGCAGCTATGCCGCCAATACACAGGCTTGGCAGTGGATGGAAAATCCATGGCCTTGGCAGAACGATGCCAATTTTTCTCTGGCAGGAAAGGAGTGTAAATAAATGTGGATTTATGAAAAGAAATTGGAATTTCCTGTGAAGATTACAAAACCAGATGCAAGACTTGCGAAAATCATGATTGAACAATATGGGGGTGCAGATGGCGAGTTGGGTGCCTCCCTGCGGTATCTCAGCCAGAAATTTACGATGGTAACGCCTGAGGCAAAGGCAACGCTGAATGACATTGCTACAGAGGAATATGTGTGTTGCATCTATCAATTATTCCATTCATACAGCAGAATAAGAAAATAAAAACCCCACCCTTGATGGGGCTTTTATTTTCATTTTCCCCATGAAAAATTGCAACTACACTTCGCATTTTCTCCCCAACTTATCACAAATCAGCATTTTCCGATAAGTTCCATAAAAAAAGACCCCGGGCCCGAAGGTCACCGGAGTACATTCAATGGATCCCCTCGGACTCGAACCGAGAACCGTCCGGTTATGAGCCGGATGCTCTAACCAACTGAGCTAAGAATCCAGATGCCCCGCAATGCCGCATCGGGGCATATTCAGCTTATCAGTTTAAAGGAGATAGGATTTCTTCGCAGCTGCCGGAATCGAACCGGCGCACTCGCTTGTGCCCATTCTCTTGCTGCGTTAGTGCCGGGTTGCCCCGGCAAGGGGAAAAAATGCTGCTCTACAGCTTAATGAGAAAGAAACCTGACAACTTTCTGTCTCGGCACTGCTATTATAGCATGTCTTGCAGAAGGGGGTGTAAAGAAAAACCCCCTTTTCTGCAAATTTTCTTTTCATTTCCGGGTTAAATTTTCCACTTTGTAGTGTATCCGCCGCCGAATAAGAATAACTCCTTCACCTTCGCCTGCTGTGCAGCCGTAAGCCCAAGCTCATTCATCAGATCCACCAGCGCATATTGCTTCTCTTTTCCCTTCATCTCTTTTTCATTGTATAGCTGTCCATATTCCGTTCTGATTTTCAGATAATCATTCATCCCAATGCCTGCGTCTCGCAGCGTGCGGATTCTGCCCTGCTCCTTCTCCCTGCTTTCATCCTGCACAAATTTTTCCATGTAGATGTATTCCTTCTCATCGTCCGAAATCTTCGTATCCTGCAAAGCAGCCTTCTTGGCCGCATTGTCCTTATAGTCCGCTGCTCGCATCAGGTAGTCCGCAACCTCGCCCATGCTGTTTGTCCAGCTAAAGTAATCCAGAATCTCCTTGTCCTTCTGCTTGTCACTCAGAATACTTCTGTAAAGGATTGCCTTCTGCTCCGCGCTCAGTGGTGCGCTGCGAATCGCTCTGCGCTTGTCTCTCCCCTTGTCCTCTCGGTTCATTTTGTTAATGCTTTCAAAGGCTGTGGTGTTCTTTGCCCCTGCCTGCCGCAGCTTTTCATAGGTTTCCGTACTTTTTTCGCTCAATGTCCGGTTCTTCTCCATGTGCGCCTGTGCCTCCGGCACTGCCCATTTCCCGAAAAGTGCCGCCTGCAGCCAGTTTGTTTTCTTGTCTTGGTCAACCGCAAACTGTAGCTTTTCCCCCTTGTTCGTCTGGGTGTAGCTGCCGCCCTTCTGCATCAGGTCTAAGCCCTTCACAGTTTTTCTTACCTGTCCGCCTGCAATCGGCATCCCCAGATACCAAAGCGGCTTTTCCAATTCCTGCTTAATGGTCTGCCGCGCCTTTTCCTTTGTGTCGTTGCCGCTTGCCGCATCCCCGAAAGCTCCTGCAATCGTTGTCACACTCGGAAGTGCCGACTGCACAGGAATACGTCCCCCGTCAAAGAGTAAGCCGCCGACAAAGGGCATATTTCCGCCAATATCTCCCAGCACATTTTCCAGTGCCTCGGAAGGCTTTTTCTGCTCTACGCGCTCTGTCAGCTGCACACCGTTTCCTTTTGCCGCATCCTCCAGAATGTCTAACGTATTGCGTACCTGTGTCCCCGTCAGGTCACCGATTGCCTGATTGGCTGTGCTGAAGGGGTCTAATGCGGAACGCCTCCCCGTCAGCTTTTCGTAAACATCATTGTAGATGTAAGCCCCGATAATAAGCCCACCGTATGCCTTCATCATTTTTGCAACGCTGCCCTGTGCCTCCTTCGGGATGTCCTTCATCAGATAGCTGATCTGGTTGTTCACCTCAAGCTGAAACATCGTCAGCGGTTTCAGGGTCTTGCTAGAAAACATCGTAGGCATCGCGCCCTTGCTTCTCCCTGCAAAAAGTCCTCTTGCAAAATCGTCAGCATTTTGGATTGCCGCCGTTTTCTCCATGCCTTTTTTTAGATTGTCATAATAACGGCTGCGCCAGACTGCCTGCGTGGTGAATTTGTCCGCCGCCTCCATCCATTGCAGAGGGTTCCAGTTCCCGCCTGCCTCGCTGATTTTCTGCATGGTGCTTTTGTAAAGCTGCTCCGAACCCTCTCTTGTCGCAAGGAAGGTGCTTTTTTTCGTCAGCTCGTCCATCTCTCCCTTTGTCATATTTACAAGGGATTCCTTTAGTCCGCGCAGATTGCTGCCAATGCTCATGTTGCTCATGCCCTGCGTGATGGGGATGAAATTTGTCAGTGCGGATCCGATATTTCCGGCTACCATATTTCCGGCAACTCTGTTTTCTATCGCATTTACTGCCTTGTAAACCTTTCTGCCGAATACCTCCGTTTCCAGAATACGGTCAACCTTGTGCTTCTTTCCGGCAAGCAGGTCTGTGTATGCACGGATGTTGCTTACATAGTTCTGCAGGCTGTGATTCTGCACTCCTTCGTAAATTTCATCAATCCGCTTTTCTTTCTCCGCAGCAGTCAAGTCCATGTTGTTCTTCACCGCATCAACCCTTGCCCGGATGCCCTCATCCGAAAGCGTATATCTCATGTAGTCCTCATAGGAGCGCAGCCGCTTAATATCATCCGTGTGGTAGATGACATCCGAAATGTTGTCAATGTATTGGTCGAAGGCACGCAGCGCATCGTAGTCCGTTTCTGTTCCGGTTCTCGTCAGCAGATTTCCTGCCCATTTCTTCCCCGGACGGAAGGTTTCCGTTCTTCCGGCAATGTCCATCGGCAGCTCCTTGGAGGAAAAATCAAAGCCCAGCTTTTTTGCCATCGCCTCTACCACGTTGTTCGGGTCATCAAAATTCATGTGAGGGAAGTACCCTTCAATATACCCAACAGGCTCATATCCGTTGCGAATCAGTGCCTCATTGATTTTCGGGTGGATTTCCTTGTAGATTTCCGTAAATTCTGCAATCCCGTTGTCAATCCGCTGCAGCTGCTCCCTGCTCAGGCTCCTTTCGATATGCTCAATCTGTCTGCGCAGCTCCTGCTCGTTTGCAATTTCCTCTACTGTCGCTCTGCCCTTTTTGCGCTCCATCTGCCGCAGCTGGTATCTGTTTTCTCCCAGCCACTGCACCAAGGCACTTTCGCTTGTTTTCACATTTTCACCGTTCGGCAGCTTGATGGGAATATTATTCTTTGTATTGATGTCTGTCTGTTTCAGCCTGTCGATAAATGCATTCTTGAAAAGCGTCCTGTCTCTCTCATTTGCATGAATCGGGTCAAATAAGGTCTGCTTTAACCGCCCTGCCTGCTCCTTCGTCGGGGCAATCATGTCAAGGATTCTTTCCTGTGTTTCACGCATCAGCCGTAAAGGGGAAAGGTCGCGCCAGCCCTTTTTCCCTTCGCTCTGAATGGGAATATCCCCCATAATGTCAGAAAAATCCCCGTCAAATCTGCTGTTTGCCTGCTTTTTATATTCCCGAATCATCTGATTTGTGGCATAAAGCGGCTTCTCCGCATTGTAAACCTCAATCAGGTCGTCACCGTTCAGCCCTGCATATTTTTTTGCCGTTTCTGCATCCAGTTCCCCCCGATGCAGCTTGTCCAAAAGTGCCTTGTCTCCCTCTGTCAGGTTTTTTCTGCTGCGCACCTTGTCTGCGGCTTTTTTGTATTGATACCTCTGGTTATACAGTTCCTTCATTTCCTTGGTTGACATTTTGTTATAGTCCACCTGCAAAGGGATTCCCTCCTGCATCAGCTTTCTTTTCTGCACTACCGCCCTGTCATTGGTGTAAGCGGTCAGCTTCTGCAGCTCCGTCTGCAGCCTGTCCATGGCAGAATCAAATTCCGCTTTCAATCCGTCCCTTGCGCCGCTGTCAATGGTTTCCGCCAAGGGGATCTCTCTGTAGGTCATCTCATCCGCAACCTCTTTGATTTTCAAAAGCTGCTCCGCAGGGTTCGTAATTTCATCAGAAAATAGCTGCGGCCACTTTTCATGCAGCTCCATCCACACGGAATCAATGTTTCCTTTTTCTCCTACGCCTACACTGCGGATTTTCCCAAATGTCCCCTTTCGCCACTGCTTGAAATCGGGGATGTTGCTTGCATCCTGTCTGGAAATTTTCAGCGTTAGCCCTTTCAAGTGGTTTTTCAAGTCCTTATCAATATCCGCCCTGTTGCTGATGTGTCCCCTGTCAAAGAGTTCAGTGAAAATTCTTTCTCTGGTCTGCTCGCTGATTTTTCCTGTTCTGCCTTCCAGAACTGCGGTCTGCAGCAGCTTCTTTGTTTCCTCTGTTTCTCCCTTTCCGGAAAGAGAAAGGATTTTCTTCATTTCCCTTACTGCTCCTGTCTGAATCTTTTTCTCTGTATCCTTTACCCTTTGCGTGCGGATGCCAAGCATATCTTCCAGTTCCTGCATGCGTCCTGTAATCTTCTTCACTTCCGCATCAAACTGCTGGCTGTCACCGCTGTATTTCTCGCTGATTTCGCGCAGCTTTTCCCCCATGTAGTCGGGGTTGTTCCAGTTTTCATATTCCTGCCGGATTTTCTCCGGAATTTCATCCGCAGAGAGAAGTTTCTTCTCGGATAGCCCCGTATTCTTGACACCCTCCGCCGTCTTTGGTACAGTATTAGCAGAGAATTGTGCAGTTGCGTTTTCAGGCGTAACGGAGGGGCTTGTTACATCTCCGGGCAGCACGTTCTCTTTTTTTATTCCTTCTCCTGCCTTGCCGATTCCCTTTTTCTGCAACGCCTTCTCTCGCCGCATCGCAAGCTTTGGCTCCAGCACCTGTCCTGCCTTCTTCGCCCCGGCTCCCAGTGCCGCAAGCCCAACATTAAACGCCGCATCCATTGCCTCCTGCTTTCCAACATCCTTCGCAATCTCCTTGCGGCTCTTTCCGTCTGCCATCCCGGCCGCAATCGTCATCGGCGTGTTCACCATTGTGTCCGCCGCCTGCTGTCCCAGAAGCCCTGCCGCCACTCTCGCCGCCTTCGCGTTTTTCGGGTTCAGCAGAATTTTGGCCGCCGCCTTCTGTGCAATGTCCGGTGCTGTGCTTGCCGTCATCCTCCTGCCAAGCGCGCCCATGCCCTTGAGGGTCGCTTCCTCCGCCGCCTTGCCGATGGTCATGTAGCCTGCGCCTGCCTTCGCAAATTCTCCGGTCAGCCTGCCTGCCGCCGCCATGCCCTTGTGGTTGCTCTGCGTCTGCTTGAAAAGCTCCTGCATCGCCTCGTTCTGCTTCGTCAAAGCATCATTCCCGATTAGCTTTACCGCCGCATCCTTGCTGTTGCCGCCCATGCCTTCCAATAGTCCTGCCGTAAAGGCTGCACCGGGCAGTTTTTTCTGCAGCTCCACCTGCTTCTGTGCCACCCTCCGGTATGCCGCAAGGTCTGTGCTTTTGTTCTTGCGCAAATCCTGCCCGATGCTCTGCATCTCTTTTCTGATTGCCCTGCTCTTTTTGTGCTTTTCCAGCAGATTCTTCACTGCGTCTTTCGCTCCGGTGTCTCGCACCACCTCCACAGGCTGCCCCCCGGAACGCAAAGAGGCGGCGGATTTCTCCGCCTGCCCCATCTTTTTTAATTCCTTTTTCGCATCATATTTTTTCAGTTCCTCTAAGGATAACCAAGCCATTTGCCGCACCTCCGCCTGTTATTTCATCGTTTTCAGGAAAGCATTGTAGGTAGCCTCGTTGATTGTTCCGTTTTTCAGCATATTTTGAATTGCAGTGTTTACAAGCGGATTGCTCTTTGTCCCGTAGTAATTCACAAGGTTCTGCAATTTCATCAAGCCTGCTGCACTGACATCCGTTGTCCCTTTCCCTGTTCCGCTACTACTGCTACCGCCGTTTCCGCCGCCTTTGCTGCCGCCCTTGCCGCCGTTTCCGCTTCCTTTTTTACTGCCTTTTGTCCCGCCGCCGCTCCCTCGTGTCACACTGCTGTTCACCTTAGCGATGTTCGCCCTTGTCAGCATTGCATCCAGTGCAAGCTGCTCCAGCTCCGCATCCTGCATCCGCTTCAAATAGCTAACGTCATAGCCCATTGCCGCCAGCTTTTTGTAGTCGCCCATCTGCAGCGCAAGGTCAATCTGCTGCTGCCGCAGTGTGTCCGCATATTGCTTGCTTGCCAGATTCTCCTGATAGGTCTGGCTGTTCATGCTGTCGCTGTATTCCCGCAGTCCCTGCTTGTAGTTCGCCGCCCATTGGTTCCAGCTGTTTCGGTTCGCCGCCTCGCTCTGCCATGCGTTCATAGCCTGCTGCTTTGCGTCCGCATAATAGCCGCTGATGTCGCTGTCCGCCTGTGTCCGCGCCTGCAATGCCTGCAAAGCATAGTCTCTTAATGCCTGCTGTCTTGCCTGCTCGTTGCTTGCAAGGTTGTTTTCATAGTTCGCCGCAAGCGAAAGGTTCGCGCTCTCGCTGCCGCCGCCGCTGATGCCAAGCGCCGCAAGCTGCTGGGGCAGTGCGTTTTCATTCTGCCGCTTCAGGATGTATGCCTGCCTTGCCAGCTCGTCATAATTGCTGTTTGCCTTCTCCTGCTCCGTCCGGTTCTGCGCCAGTGCGGCGGAAAGCAGTGACTTCCTCTGCTCCGCAAGGCTTTCTGCCATCTCGTTGTAGCCGCCGAAAAGCTCCTCCTTCGTCATGCCGTTGTATTCGGGCAAGGGCTCTCTCTCTCCGAAAAGATTGTCATAATTGCTGTAAATTTGGTTGGTGTAGCCCTTGTTCGTCCCGTTCGCGTTCATCCAGTTCAGCTTGTTCTGCCGCTCCTTCTCCAGCTGCACCATCTCCTGCGTGCTGCTTGCGTTCTTTATCGCCGCCGCATAGTCCTTGTTCGGGTCGAAGTAGCCGAATTGCCCGTAAATAGAATTCGCCGCCGCGTCCTGTCCTGTGCCGTAGCCTGCCTGTCCGCCGTAGCCTGCCGCCGTCAGTGGCGTGCCGCTTGCCGCCATGCCGTTGTTCCCGCCGCCGGATGCTGTTTTCATCGCCACTCCGTTCGGCGCAGTGTAAAGCCCGATACCGTTGTTCCCCTCCGTAATGCCGCCGCCGTATTTTGCCAGCAGCTCCGCATTGGAAAGCTTCACATCATTCGGGTCGGAAAGCCGGAAGGCAAAGGTGTTGTTTTCCTTTCCCGCTAATTTCTCGTTCACTCTCTGCATCTCCTTTGCAACCCGTGCATCGTGTCCGGCAATGTCCCCCCCGGTGTATCGGTTCACAAAATTGCCGTCCTTGTCATAGGTCGTTTGTGTAAAGGTACCCCTGTTGTATTGGTCTACAATCTTGTTCTCAAGCTCGTCACCGCGCACCACCAAATCTCGTACCCAGCCGATGTCGTTCTCGCCTAAGCCGTAGCCGTTGCTGTTCGCTAAGGGATAATATCTGTAGTTGTCCCTCAGCTTCTCTGCCGCGCTGTGCGCCGCTGTCATGCCGCCTTGGTCGCCTGCCGCCTTCGCCTCGTTGTATTTCTGCTGATAGCTTTTTAAAAGCCCCTGGTCGGGAAGGCTCATACTCCCGTCCCCGTTGTAGGTTCCCTCGCCGCTCTCCGCCTTCTGGTGGGCGTATTGTCTTGTAATGTAAGCCTGTAGGGCTGCCCGCTGCGCCGCGTCCGTGCTCCCGAAGGAGGTCGGCGCGGTCGGGTTTTCCGCCTCTGCCGCCGCCGTTGTCTGGGTCTGCGTGGTCGCTGTCGGCTGTATTGCCGCCTTATTCGTGTTGTTCAGTGCCGCCTCCGTGCTGCGGTATTGCCCCTGCGGTGCGCTTGCCTGCGGCATCCCGCCGTAAATGTCGTTGGTGTAGCCCTTCGTGTTCGTTCCGCTCGCGTTCATCCAGTTCAGCTTGTTCTGTCGCTCCGCAATCAGCTGCGCCTGCTTCACGGGGTCTTTCTCGTTCCGGATGGCTGCCGCATAGTCCAGATTTTTGTCAAAATAGCCGCCGCTGCTATTTCCCTTTCCGCCTCCGCCGGAGGAAGAGTTTCCCTTTCCGGAAGAGCTGTAAGAGCCGCCGTAAATGCTGTTGGTGTAGCCCTTTTTGTTCGTCCCCGCGGCGTTCATGGCATCAATCTTGTTCTGTCTCTCCGCTTTCAGCTGCGCCTGCTTTGCAGGGTTTTTTTCCGACTTGATGGCTGCCGCGTAGTCCTTTTTCGGGTTATAATAGCCTGCCAAGATCTCACCTCCTTATTTTTTGCAAGAAAAAAGCGACTTTGCAGATCCGCATCGTCGCTTTCTTTATGTTGCTACTACTTAAGTATCGTAATCTTCCTCCTCTTTCCGTCCCAGAGCACCGCATGCCCCATCGTCTGCGCAATGAAGCGCAGGGGCACAAGCGTCCGCCCCGTTCTCTCGTCAAGGATGGGTGCCTGCTCCATCAGCCGCTTGCCGCCGTCTACCAGTGCCGTCTGGCTGCCAATCGCAAGCTCAATGTCATGCGCCCTGCTGCGGATGATAATGCGGCGACTCTTTGCCAGCCATTCCACCCTGCATCCAAGGCTCTCGCCCACAAAGCGCAGGGGCACAAGCGTCCGCCCCGTCTTTTCGTCTACAATGGGCGGCTGGTCAAGGGAAATCTCCTTCCCGTCGTCAAATGCCTTGTCCTTCCCGATGAAAAGCTCCACCGCCGTCCCCTGCAAATTCTCCCTTGCAAGGTCAATCGTGGTATACATGTCCATCACAAACCCCATCCCTAGGTCCTTCGTGCGGTAGGTGATGTATTCGTAGGGAATCCAGAAAAAGCCATGGTCTGCGTAGTCCTCGCCCCAGCTGTTCTGGCATTCCAGAAAGCCCTTGTAGTGTCTGCCGTGAATCTTCCGCTCCTTCGTGTCATCGTAGCCGATAATCAGCACGGCATGTCCGCCGATCAGGAATGTCCCTAAGGGAAGCCCAATACATCCCTCTGTGGGCGAATAGATTTCCTCCGAACAGGTCATCCCTAAAAGCACGGGATTCTGATTGGCGAGAGCGCGCTTCACTTCCTCCAGCGTGTCCACCCTCGCATAGTTTTTGCAGTAATATTTCGGAAGGTGCGCCTCCTCCTCCGCCGATACTGCCATCGGGGGAAAGGTCAGCTTGCCTGTTTTCTTGAAGCTCTCTTGGTCATAGCTTGCAAAGGGGTAAAATACCTCATCAAACACCCCATCACTGCATAATGCCTTGCAAACGTCTAAAAGCGTGCTGCCCTCTGTGAAGGCAATGCCATCCCTCGCCTTCACCGCTCTGGCAAGCCCCAGAGGGGAAAAGTTGTATTTCCGCTCGCCCCAGTCCTGCGTTTCCTGCAAATTTTTCAGCGCAGTTCCTGCAAAGCTGTGACAAAAGCCGCTCTTGCCCTGTCTGCGAATCGGGCCGCAGCTCTGCCGCAGGCTCACCCTCGCCGGCAGCTCTCCCCCCGCGCATACGATCCTGCCGTAATGCCAGTCCCTTTCGTCTCTGGGGCTTTTCAGTAATGTTAAAGGTTCGTTCATCTTCTTCCCTCCCTTGCTTTTAAAAGCCTGTCTGTCAGTGCCATTGTCCGTAGCATGTCCTCGGAAAGGTGCATCCGGTTCGGATCTGCAAAGCATCCCCTTGTAAGCATCTCCTGCACCAGCTCCCTTGCCCAGCTCGGCACCTCCGCAAGCGTTTCGTAACGCTTTTCCATCTCTGTCTCCCTCTTTTCCTTCCAGTCGCTCGTTACCTCAAAATGGGAACGGTCGGGCGTGTCCCATCTGCCGCCCCATGTAATCCCCAGCTGCGCCGCAATCCTTCCGCACCTGTCGAAAAATGCCGCATCGGCGTATTCCTGCCCCTTTACGTTCTTGCATACGTCCCACGCCAGCCGTCCGGTGTGGCGGCTCTTTCTCGTCCATGTGATGACTCTGCCGGCTCTCGTCCTGCCCTGTGCGTAAAGGTAGTCCTGCCGCTCCTGTGTGCGGTAGGTCTCCGTAATCAAAACGGCAAGTCCTTCCCTTTCGCACTCACGCAGAAATGCCCGGCAAGCCGCCTGCGCCGCAGGCAAAAGCGCGCCGATGTCTCTGCATGCCTTCGTCTCATTTGCCATCGTCCTCGCCCCCGATGCTTGCCGCAGCGTCAATCCGCTCCGCTGCAATCTTCAGTCCCTTAATCAGCATAGGCGGCACGTTTACGCCCATTTCCACCAAGTTCTCTAAAATGCTTCTGATTTCGTTTACCAGATAGTTCGCCAGCACAAACCACCCGATAAACTGCATGAATCCAAGCCCTACGCCGATGGTCTCGCCCATCTGTGCAAAGGAGAAGCCGATGTAAAAGGCGATGGCGATCACCACCCAGTACCAGACCTTCTTCATCGCGCCGATCGCGCCTACCTTGCTGCAGCTTTCCCCCTTCATGCGGCTTTTTGCCCAGCCTGTCAGCCAGTCGATGAGGTTGAACGCCAGAAAGCCGGCAAAGAGAAACCAGTATTTCCCCAATACCGCCGCCATCGCCGCCAAAAGCGCGCCGCCAATCATGTTTACCTTGCAAAAAACACCTGTCATGCGCTTGTCTCCTTTCATCCCATCATGCCGACCAGCTCCTGATACTGCTCCTCCGTGATGCGGTTTGCCATCAGGAATACATCCAGCTTGTTCAGCATGTCCTCCTTCTTGTAAGCCCCTCTTTCAATCAGCTTTTTCAATCTTGCGTATGTCATAATGCAATCTCTCCTTTCAAATCTCCAATTCCTTCATGCAGACCAAATAGTCTACATTGATTGCCGTCTCCAAAATCGCCTGCTCCTGCTCCGTCAGCGTTTCCTGCGCCGCCTGTGTCTCTCCGCCCGGCTTCGGGTATTTCGTCCGCCCCTTTTCCTCGCCTGCCGCATTCAAAAATGTTTCCACGATGAAAACTGCGCCGTTCTCCGTCAGCTCCTCTGTCCTTTTCCTCAGCATCCCTTGCCCTCCTTTTAGTCCTCGTCCAGCAGATACCCTACGCCGCAGTTGAAAGTGGCATAGGTGTTGCTGTTTTTCTCAAATGTGTTGGAAACCCGAATCTCCACCGATTCCTGGAAGGGGATGTATGCCGCAATCGGGAAATAGCAGTATAGCTGATTATAATTGCCGGTCTGTCGCGCAAGGTATTCCGCCTCAGAGCAGGAAAATACATTTATGTCCGTATCAGATCCCAAGCCTGCAATTCTGGTAGGCAAATAGCCATAATTCCCAAGCCCGACAAAGCTCTCCGGCGGTGCCATCTGCAAATACATATTCGCACTGCCTCCGTAATAGTTTTCCTTAATATTCGCCTGCAGCTTCCCATCGATGTAAAGCTGTATCTTCATCTGTGTGCCGCTCTGCGAAGGCAGGTTCGTGAAAACTTCGGAAACCTCCGCCCAAAGCAGCTTTCCCTTGCCATGCACGCTGAAAATCTCCTTGTCTGCATAGCCGTCCAGCTCCGGCTGCTTCACGCTGCCCGAAAGCGTTCTCACAACCTGCACCGCCCCCGTGGCATTGCTTTCCTGCAATTCCTTCAAAAATCCTTTCATGCTCCTTCACCCCCTTATTTCGCCGTAAATTTCTGCACTGCCAGATAACCATCGCCATTTTCGGTAAATGTGGACGGTGCCATCGTGATGGCGTTCACATTCGTGCTTGCTACGCTGCCCGGCTGTTTTGTGCCTGTCTTTTTCTGTGCAATCACTGTCCCGTTGTATGTCACACTCACGCTATCGCTGCTTGAGCCGTAATAGCCGCACGCACACGCCAGAAAGGCATTGGGTGCTGCGGAAGTGGTTGCCCAGCTGTTCGCATTCTCAACACTATCCTGTGAGCCAAGCTGTGCTGCGCCAAAAAGTGCGGTTGCGTTCGTCAGTGTGCTGTAAATGCGTTTTACCAGCGTATCCGAAGCATTCACCGCCTTCAGGAATTGCAGCATATTTGCAGTTTTCTTGTATGCCTGTGCAATCGCCTTCAGCGCAACGCCGGAGGCAGCAACGGCGGTCATGGCTGTGCTGCTCGCAGCAACGGCGGTCATGGCTGTGCTGCTCGCAGCAACGGCGGTCATGGCTGTGCTGCTCGCAGCAACGGCGGTCATGGCTGT
>OLNK01000286.1_pt1 | contig 72793 bp, 65 predicted proteins | sample 1672791 | NCBI WGS metagenome assembly OLNK01 (sample SAMEA3136724, study PRJEB25190) | human gut metagenome | biome: human gut; feature: human-associated habitat; material: faeces | place: Austria | collected 2013 | reverse complement strand
GAACAGGCGCGGATCAGCGATTTGTAAAAAACGCTTTCAAAAATGCGGAGTGTCATCCTTTTTTCTTATAAATAGTTCTTCTTATCTTCTTTCTGACTCATACATGCAACACTATTACAATCAAAACTTGTCATGAAATAATACTGACAACTAAAATCAAAAAAGTGTTAGAAACCTAGTATTTATGCAGGTTATAAGGATTTGTGTGAACAGATGTTCTGATACCGTTTGATACCCTAAAACACATAGAAAGGAGAAAATCCTGTATGTGCGATACTTTTTGCTAAAAATCTTGATACCCTAAGCTGATACCTTAAAAAATCACTTTCGAGTGGTTTATTTTTTTACGTTTTTATGGTTATACTAAAGTATTCTTACAACACAATCAAAAGAATATTTTCGCATACTCATAAATCAAAACTCTCTTTACACCAAACACACGTTCGTGTTATAATACTCAAGAGGTGAAATAAAATGTATAATACAACAAACATTCCAGAAGCTACTAAGAGAGTAAACATCTCAGGAGACACACCGCCAGACATTTGGATGTCTATGTTAGATTCTTATGGTAAGCTTCAAAAATTCCACATCAGAGAATTACTTCTACAGGGTACTAGAAAAGAAACCAACTCAGCAAGGCAAGAACGTGAAGTAGAATATTACAAAAGCAGAATAGAAGTGTTAGAACGATTCAACATCTCTACTAAGACAAAGATACTAAAATACATTCCATCATCTGGCACATGGTATATCTGCGGAGAATATGCAGACTTATTACGATCACAGAGTTACTTGAACAGATAAGGAGATACATAATGAGAATATACGAATACAACGAAAGCACTCAGACGCTCAATACAGAGTGCGGATTGTTCCACATAGGTGACACAGTACAGCTCACAGAAATTGACTCTCAGACGCCTGTGAAAACAGTCTTATATGGGGCTAGAATTGATTCTACAGAATACATCATTTCATTCTTCGATGATAAATGTGGGATGCCTTTATACTTGTCTGAGCATGAAATAGATGATATATGTAGAGTAGAAAAATCGTAAAAAATAGGGTACACCAGAAATTAATCTGATGTACCCTTAATTTTTTATTCTTATTGTAATAAATTCCCTTGCAACAAATGATGAACACATTCTGGAATCTCTTTGTTTTCATTCTTTACCAGAAGAGTTGTATACTTTCCAAGACTTGCGTCTTTTTGAAAAATGAAGTCAACTTCTCCATAATCATCACCATTTTTCGTTGAATTTCTTCCTGCTCGTAACGACATTGGCAAGAAGTATTCATTAATTTTTTCTCCATTAGAATCTCTGTTCTCTGTTAAGCACAAAGTAAACTCTAAGTTCGATATGCCAACTTTATAAACAACACTGGCTGTTTCCATATTCCTAAGAATACGAACCTTCGTGTTTGTTAATTCATATAATCTTTTGAGACATGATAGTTTCTTTTTAGAGACTTCAAAAGGATGTCTTGGAGAGAAATAAAACTGTTGTGTAGTTAATGTTTTTTCTCTGGCATTTTTATAAAATTTTTTTGCAAACAATCTAGTTTCTACGCCAGCAAGATGCAAAAATCTATTGACTGGGAACATCACTTCAAAATATTCATTTCCATATACATATAAAAATGCTTGGCCAGCTAGGTATTGTTCATACATGGACGCTGCCTCTATAATATCTTGTCGTATTTTATTTTTCTTTTGTGTTTTTGATGCCATATTTACCTCATACGTAAAAAAGAGTGGGACAGAAGCCACACTCTTCGATAATTCTTTATTAGAGTTTTCTGCTGGTTGTCAGCCGTGATATCCAGTTAAAATATCTTTTCGTTGCAGAAATCCTTAAGTCCCCTGCATGGACTACGACTTTACTCCTAGTCGCAAGACGTGATATCCAGTTAAAATATCTTTTCGTTGTGGAAAATTACCCTGCTCCACTTGCAGCACAACTTTTAACGATGCTCTTTCATCGAGAATATTACTATTCCTACTTTCATTATACACAAATTCAAAACAAATACAACACTTTTCGATAAAAAAATATAGGCAAAGCCTAGTTTATTCTGCTCATATTTACCCTCTCCGCAGCAGAGAGTAACAATTCTTTATCACTGACAAAGAAAACTAATAAAGAAAATACCGACTGATCGTCAAATCAATCATAACTGTTTCTTATATCTTTTCATATCCCTTAGCATTTCTTTGTATAAGACAGTTTAATCCAACCATCTTTAGTTTTACCCCAACCATTCTTAACAGCTTTAATTGTAACTGTTGTGCCTTTCTTATAGGCATCTCTGACAATAGCAGCCGTCGTAGATGGAGATTTACGCACCTTAAGAGCAGAAGCAGTTACTTTTACTTTGTATGATTTAAACTTAGAAGATGCTTTTGGTTTTACTACTGTAGAACCAGAAATGTCTGCTTTGAATTTAGCCCACTGTTTATTATTTTTTCCACACCAAGGTTCTGGGCACTGTTTTCCCGATACATCATTGTGCCTTAGAACATGACTGGCAGGAATATTGTATTTTTTCATAAGTTTTTTAGTTAGACTAACAGCATTTTTATATGTAGCCTTAGGAACACTTCCCACAGAATTAGCCATTTCAATGCTTAGACTGTTTGCATTAGTACAAATCTTATAAAATTTTGCACCTCCATTAGCATTTGTAACAAATCCTCCAACTGCCCAAGCTACTCGACTTACTGGCACAGATTTCCACACAATATCTCCTTCGTCAATGAAATAATGTGCGCCAGCAGCTCTAGTATTCCCTGTAGCAAAATAATCTGCATTGTTCTTAGCGGAATCTCCGTCATTCCCTGTGAAATGGATTACAATAAACTTAATAGAACTCGTGCTACGTTTACTTCCGTAGCTCACGCTCTTTGCCGTTCTTGTTTTAAATTTTAATGCCATAAATATCAGGCTCCTTTCTTTTATCTAAAAAGAGCAGTCACCATAACAGCAACTGCTCAATAACTAATTATTCAATAACTAATTACTCACTTAACAAATTATCCAACAATGTCGTCAGACTCTTTACCTTCTGCGACATCGTCTAATTCTTTCTCAAATAAATCCTTATCAACTTTTACGATTACGTCTTTATCTGCAACCTTTTCCATGATCTGATCAATTTCATCAGCAGTTAATCTACCATCACGTAATGCGTAAGCAATCTTATCTCCTGTCTGTGCAAACCAAGTAAAGCTATGATTCTTCCAGTTGCCATAGGCAGAAGTACCAAATACAAATACCCAACCTACAATCTGGTTAATTACATCTTCATGTACGTCAATCACTGGTTTACCTGCCGCAGTTAATCCCATATTGATCCAAGCTAACACCTGTAAAATCAGGCTCACAACAGTATGTGGTTTTACTTCACTCCAGTTAACGTTTGCTAAAAATTCTTTAAATTTGTTCATAATGCAATCCTCCTTTGCAATAAAAAAGACCTATCAGAATGTTTCCTCACTCTTGATAGGCAATGCTTTGATTTCGTTATACATTTTTTCTCCGACACCATTTTGATGTAACTGATCGTGATATACTACATAAATGGCTTCGATATTCTCTAAACCCGTAGGCGAGATTCCACCTTTGTCTTTGTAGTATTTATGAGCCTGCTTGATCCTATCTCTCAATAACGCAGCAACTCCATTCACTAATGCTGTATCTGTGCCACAGGCATCATCTAGCTTTTGAGCTAATTCAGCAGTGTGTTGGAATAATCTATTCATATTGACCCTTTGTTCACTTAACATTTCTGCTTGTTCGCTAACCATTTTCTTGATCTCTTGGACATTCTTATTCTGGTTGTCAAGTATCTCTGTTAGCTTGGCTAATGTTTTAGTATGTTGTCGGATTATCTCTTCCTGCTTTTCAATAACTTCTTTCTGATGCTTGCGTTCAAGAGTCGCTTTTGTTTCAATCCCAAATCTCTCAATCAAGTTACTCACAGTGCCAAAAAATTTATCTAAAAACAACAGAAGTGCAAAGATAAAAACTATCAATGCACTCCCATGTTGAGATAAAAATTTTACAATTGTTTCTAATTCACTCATGTCTTTTACCTTCCTAATACATAAAATCACTCCTCTTTCTCAACTAAAATCACCAAACATATTCTGGTTTTTCTTCTCCAAATAATAAATATCTCAACCAATCATCAACAACGATACACACGGCACTCAGTAGAATCCATAAGATTGTATAAGGTAAGCAAATCTGCCCACACAGATTAAAAGGCATCTGAGAATAGTCCCAAATGCCTAAACCTAACCATAAATTTAAAACACATCCTGCAATGAATTCCATTACGGTAACAATCAATCCTCCGAGAACCATTTGCTCACGAAGTGGCATAAGATGGTAGAAGAAGCGACTGTTATTAATTAATCCAATAAGAATAAAGCAAGTACCACCTAGCACTCCCATTGTCCAGTGTGTATATCCTCGCCAGATGATCTCAATACCGCAGTATGCGAACGCCCCAATCAGAAACAGGATGAGATATTTACATGATTTCTTTACATGCAACATGTCTATTCACCTTCTTTTTGATCTTCATCCTTGCAGATAAGTTGTAATGTCATAATATCTCCAGAAATACTTCCTGAGTAGTTCTCAAGCACATCACATAATTCATCGAAAGTCATTCTGATCTTATGTAACTCAACCCCAGAATCTTCAACACATAAAGGATTAAACTCTGCTAAAAATCTCTGTCCATTCTCATTCTGTGAATCACTAATCTGTGCATCAGAAGTGATCTCATACTTCTGTAAGAGTTTTGTTTTTTCTTCAAAATACTCTTTGAGTTCTCCCTGCATTTTTCTAATATTCTTAGCAAGTCCTACAGTCAGCACACATGGAGCTGGCTCACTGTTTTTTGTAAGAGATGCATAAATTGTGCTTAGTTGAGTTAAGATCATATCTGCCTGCATATTTGTCATTTCCATATTAAAATTCTCCTTTTCTCTGTTAAACTATTTATTCTTCAGTTGTAACTGAATCTTTTCCTGTCTCATCCGTCTTGTCTTCTCCTTCGGAAGGAGTAGAAGTTTCTGTTGACTGCACAGGAATCACTTCGTATTTAATTTCGATCTTGTCTAATTCTTCTTTGCTAGAAGAACTAAAAATCTGTTGCTTAATTACATTCATCTGCTGAAAATAAGGATAGATAAATGCTTTAATCATTGCTGTTAACTGCACAAATTCCTCAGCAGTAAATGTCTCACACGCACTCTTTTTACTATGCCATTCAAGAACTACCTGTTGACCAGCGGCAGTAAGAGCCTGATACTGCATAAAGTTCAGAGCCATTTCATTCTGATCTTCCTCGCTAACTCCATAAGGCTTACCATTGAATTCAACACTCTGATTAGCTAAGAACTCAGCAAGAGCAGTTTTGTTTTTCTCTTGTAAATAGTTCTTGTACTCATCAAGAGTCAGCGTGTTAATATCAACAACTTGATTAACTTTCTGGTCGAGTCTCTGCACCTGTTCAACGATATTGGCTCTCGTAAGAGACACGATCAGCGCATCTTCCCATTCTCCATTAGAATTGTTATATAATCCCTGTTGTAAAGAGATTTCTTTATAATTGTTAAAGCATGTGTAAGTTGCAATCTGCACATCATCTCTGTAGATGTCTAATGTTTTAAAGTTTGTAAATGCTGATTTAACCGCTTTTAGATCATCTGTGCAAACGACAAGTTTACATTCCATGTCAAATACAGAGGGATTAAACTGCATAAGTTCAAATGTCTTATCGTCACTGTTATCTAATTTAACTGTGTATACCATATGTATATTTCACCTTTCTTTCTGTAAAATTGCATACAAAAAGAGCAGTCCGAAAACTGCTCTATGTACGATCAAATTTATGTTTTATTTAGTTGTTTATCCGTTCTTAAAGTCCAAGTTTTGCTTCGATTGCTTGTAATCGAGTTTCTAGGTCTGCTTTTTCTTGTTTGACTTTGGCAAGTTCACCTTTTGTTGATTCTAATTCTTTATAAATATGCTGTACCATATAAGTAGTAGGAGCGATAAGTTCGTCATAACGAAGTCCATATTCTTCTGTCATGTCGTCTACACCATATAGTTCCTTTGCTTTGTCGGGATCAATAGGTCGAGAAGTGCAAATATCAAATGACTCATTGTAAGTGTCTCCATAATCACTAAATACCTTATCAACATGTTGTGCCTTAAAACCAAAGTGATAATTATCATTGGAACTTTGTTTGAGTTGATATTTTACTGGTTCGATGTTCATATAAGCATCAATAATATTGTCATCAAAAGATTCAAAATTCTTTTTGATACGTTCGTCTGAGGTCTTTGTAAAGCCTACACGAGAAGTAACGCCATTTGTGTTGATGTACATCATTCCAGAGCCTGAGTCATTATTTACATAGAACGCATGATAATTTGCATAGTAGTATATATTATTTCCACCTGAATAATTCCCACAACCAAGATAGGCATCTGTTTGCCCAGCCCAACTAAAATGTCCGTTAGTACATGTATATATGTGTGCATCACAATACAAATCTCCTGTTACAGTAGCCGTTCCAACAATCTGTAGTCCCCATTCTTGTGCTATAATCCTAGACGTATAGTCAGAATCACTGTTTCCATAGTGAAAGTCAATAAATGGCGTATACCCATAAAGCTCGATAGACCCATTGTTATCTGGATTAAGCTGAATCTTATTAGATCCATAGTTGGCATGAATTTTGCCGCTTACAACAACATCTCCCGTTGTTTCTATGGCATTATATTTAGAAATGTCTGTTGAAGAAACAGTAATTGGACTATTAATTTTAATTTTAGTATCACTAGGGTCTCTTTGTATATCGGAAATCAAGTTGCCAGAATCGTCAGTGTGTAAAATTGACCATCCGTATCCCTTCTTTGCAGCCATAGACACATGACTCATCGTTACTGTGCTGTTTGAGGAAATTGTATCGGTTGCCGTAATCGTTCCGATATAATTATCATCCATTTTCAAATTAATTTGTCCAGACTGTAATATAGTTGTGTATAGGTGATTTTTTTTATCATTACCAACCATAGTTTTTCTAACTTCTAGCCCACCATTATTGTAGATTACTAAAGATGCATCTGTTGGAGTATCTGAAGATCTATTTGCTCCAATGGCATTGTTCGTTTCTCCTGCCCATAACACATATTTCCCTTTTGTACCGCTTATACCTGATCCGAATATGTTCTGATCAGCATCATATGTTGTGTAAATTGAATAATTATCAACACTCCAGCCACCAATACTACCTTTCGTAGCAGTAATCTGTCCACTCAGGTTCGCATTCTTGGCAATCAAATTACCATTTGAATCCCAACTCAAATTAGGACTTGTAAAGCTACCATCACTCAGATTTAAGAATGATCCCTGCGTACCACCAGAAGAGATGTAGTTGCGAGATTTAATGGCATCTGTTGCAATTTTGTCTGCTGTAATGGAATTGGTGTAAATCTTGCCGCCATCAATCCATGTAGTATTAGTTGTCCAATTTGATACCAAACTAGCTTGCGGAAGATAGTCTTCAGGGGCTGGAGTCCAATCTGTTGCTTTATTGCCGTATTCAATTTTGATTTTCTTAAAATGTATGGAACCATTTGCTACTAAATTAAAAGATACAGAAGTATATGCTACAGCGTCACTATTACCATAAGTTGCTTTAAGATCTCCCTCTGAAAAAGGAATTTGCACCCTGATCCATTTCCCATCAGATAAAGGTGCACTTAATTTACACTGTGCCCCAGATAATATATCTTGAGATTCGTACCAACCAATACGACCACCTCCGCTATTATACGTTTGCAATGCACAAATACATCCACGATCAAGTTCAGAGACCTTGTCGCACATGAAATCAAACGATACAATAATTCCTCTATGCATTTCGTCAACAGGAATATAATTATGAGGGATTGCTCGATTCCATTCTAATCCTGCACCAGAACGCTTGATTGATAGTACAGTAAAGCCGTCAGAATCAACACTTCTTGTAAAATTAGAGTTTATACTCCAATATTGTTCACCAGAAGTAAAGTCTTTGCTTTGTAACGCCAGATTCCTGCCACCGACATCTAAACCATCGACTTTACTCTGTGCTACTTTTCCAATCTCGTTTTTGGCATCTGTATTTAACCCACTAAACTTAACCAACCCATTGAAGTTAATCCTATCAGCAACAAGATCAGCAACACGATCAGTCAAAGTAAAATTACTAGAACTATCTCCACCCTTAACAATCCACTCAAACTTCTTAGCGGTCTGATTGGCAATAGTTTCTACATTTACGATCTTTCCATTTACATCTTCTGGTGCTAATGTGAATGGTGTAGCAGAAGTACCACGCTCAATCTTTAGACAGATTTGTGAAATGTCGGAAGGAGCAATTTGTGTTTTTGTGCCATCTCCCCATCGTAAGATGATAGACATATATTTGGCATCACCACAATTAATTGTACTAGGAAATGATTTCCAACCAATTTCACGAAGTAAACCCTTTTTTGCATCATACAGTGTTCCGTAAAATGATAGAGTTTCCTTTGCTGAATTGGTTGTTGTACCACCAGCACTAACAGCTATGTTACCAGATACGGAAAATATGTCTTTAATACGAATCCGGTAAGTGGTTGAAGATTTAATAGAAGCATATGTAGAACCCACAGCTTGTCCGCCATTAATTCCACCTTGTTCCCAATTAGAAGGAAGATTACTTACTAAGTTCTGACCATTAATTTCATTGTCTTCAGGAGCTGGTGTATAGTCTGTTGCTTTGTTGCCTTTTTCAAGTTTCCACTTATTAAACTCAAAACTTAATCCAGTCTGGTTATCATTTATGCAACCGCCATTAATTACAATATAAAGCGTATCGACAGTGGCAGTAAAAGTGATCATACCACGTTTGATGTTCGTAACCGTATTTTCTATAACATATTGCCCATTTGTAATAATATTTGTAGGTGCTGCGTTTGTTGGCACAGACGTTGATAAATATACACCATATTTTTGTCCACTTAAGTAATTGTAGGCTTTGTTAACTTTATAATCAAAAGACAGAATATATTTTTGTCCTTTTGTAACTGAGATTTTCTTATAGACAATTTCCCATCCACCACCTAATGTTGTATACGAAATTATGTTATTATATTCGTTATTTGTTACATTAATCCACGATGCCATTGTGTTTGTCCACTTAGACATATTACAATCGTCTTTTGTTAGTAAATTCCTGCCACCAATTTCAAGTCCATTAAAATCATCCTTAGTCACATAGGTTTGCCCAACAGTCGTTTTAAATCCATTCATTGTCTGCTTAAAATCACTGTAGTCATTCTTAAAACTTGTGAAGTTCTCACCATTGTCACCAATTACGCTCGTGACCTTACTGACTTTCGTACTAATACCCTTAATATCAGTAGTATTCTGGACTAACTGATTTGTAATGTGTGATTGTCTGGCAACAGGAGTACCGTAGTAACAATTCATGAGTTGACATTCTGAGATAGCAGAAATAGTTGTACCTAATTTAAATCCTTCTGTAGAAGCACCTTCATTTACAACAACCTCAATGCAATTCCATCCTTTTACGAAGCCTAATGTCAAAGATTCGCCATTTTTATTGTACGCATCACTGCCACCGATTAATTTACCATTCAGATAAATATGTGCTCCATCATCATGTGCAAATGTGATCGCAACACTTTTGGCAGCAGAGAATTTTGCAAATGTAAGGGCATAGCCAATATAATTTTCTGCATAGTTCCAAGCAATACTTAAATCCGTATCATTAATCAACACACTCTGGCTAGGTGTAAGATTTGTATTCTTAGCAAATACATCCATTGTACTCTTACCTTGATATTCACTTGTAAACAAACTCTTAGGATAAATCTCATATCTCCACTTATTAAGCCCTTCATTCGCTTTGCTAATATTACCTTTGACCAAGTTCAAATCTTGCTCATAAGTAGTTTTTTCCACTCTTTGTTCAATGGCTTGCTTGTTATTATTCACCTTTATACTCACATCAGAGATCTCTGATTTGGTAGATAAAATCGCTGTTTGAACGTCCTCGGGAGCTGGTGTCCAACCAGTAGGAGAAGAACCCTTTTCTACTTGAATGTCTTTAATAACACAACCAGTTGGAAGATTATACAAGACTAACCCAGCTGTATCACAAGAAGTATCTACAGTAATTGTTTGGCTAACAATATTCTCGCCTGTAACTAATTTTACACCATATCCACCATAATTTTTAACACCTGTGCTATTTAACGCAGTGCAAAAATACCACTGAGCATTGCCTACCTCAGATGGAGAACTGATTACGAATGAAATTGTATACTTAGTTCCAGTCTGTAACGCAATAGTGTTTGTACCTACCGAACTACCAGTGGCTCCAATGCAAACAGCTGAAGTACCAGTCGTTGTATATATATATTTATCTTTTTCACAAGCTTGTAATGTAATATTATCTCTAGTAATCCATAAATTCCTACCATCACCAATATCACTCACATCATAAATCTTAGCAATACTACAAGTATCATAAAAACTACTACCGTTGGCAACAGCTCTGAAAGTAACCATTGTTACAGCATCACTGTATAAACTACTATCTTTGCTAACAGTCAACACATTATTACTGACCGTCAAGCCTTTCTGTCCACTCACAACATCAGCGAAGCTAACTCCACCATCAATAGAATACTGCCATTTACCAAAGCTGATTTCTCCTTGAATAGTAGGTTTGATTGTAATTGTGTTTGGTGCGAATGTCTTACCACCGTCTGTAGACTTAAAGTATTGAGATGAAGGTGTGATAGTGAGGTTTTTGGCAAGAGTTTCTTCATAAGTTGTACACCAAGGCGAAGCTTTGTCACCTTCTTCAACTTTAGGAGAAGAAATATAGAAAATATCTCCAACTGACATATTATCGTTATAGTAGAAAGAAATAGCAGAAGCTGAAGAAGTAGAAGTAACATCTTTATTTGCCACACCTGTAACTACATACTGTTGCCATTCAGTAGATAATGTAGGGTTTACATATGTTTTATTATCTAAGAACTCAGCATTAATAACACCAGTGCTTTTAATTGAGCTACATTTGCACCATACAGAAACAGTGTAAGTTTTACCTTGTTTGATGTTACCCTCTTTAATATACTTACCTGTTTGAATAAATTTACCACCAGTACCTTGAACAGTATAAGTGATTTTTTCTGCTTGTCCGCTAGGAGTTGTCTTGTCTTCAATTGATTCTACTGTAGCAGTGTAGGTTCCTGCACCACCAAGAACTTGTTTTGACAAATCACCAGAATACTTTAATAAATTCCAATGGAATCCTGCACCGTCTTGACCATCAGACCCATTATCAATAACCCCGTAGCTTGTACAAGTCAGACTATAATTACTTGGAATAGCAGTAATATTTGCAAAGATTAAACAATCAGAACCTTTTGTAGTGTTCTTAACTTTTAATAACACACTGTCTCCAACTTTCAGTCCTGTTGTAGCATCATTTACTCTCCAAACTTCTGAATAACCAGAAGTAGAAAACTTATCTATATTTGTTTGGGTATATTCATACGAAGTTCTAATAATCTTTGTGCTTGTTCCTTTATCTCCGTATACACCAATAACCTTAGGTGTGCTAATAGGTTCACTCGTACCATCTGAATATTTAGTCTGATAACAATTCCATAAATATTTTTTATCCGCAGTGAGTTTTTGAGTTGTAATGTCTGTACTCCATCCAGAAGTAGAAGAAGTTACTCCAGAGGCTTGAGATGTTGCTAGGTAGTATTGAACTGTTTCTACAACGCCTTTTCCTTCGATATCTGATTGAGATGGACTCCAAGGAGTGTCGATATCTCCTTCAACTAGTTTGAGATTTTTGATGATAGAATAACCTACTTTACTTAAAGCATTTCTGCCTAGATATAGAATTTCGTTTGTAGGTGTTGTTTTTAAATCGTTCGTAGTTAAAACTACTGAGATGTGTTGCCACGTTTCATTCCCAATTATATTGTTTACAACGACAGTATTAGTGCAAAAATTACTTACATCTCCTTTACATATAGAGTGACTTATAGCTCCTGATCTGTTTGCTTTAATATCGTAACTTAATGTATATTTTGTAGATGGTTTCAGTTGTTTCAACATCTTAATATCTTTAAACAAAACATAAGACCAATTTGATGTAGATATAGCCTCAGTACAAATTAGTTTTACAGCATCGATATTATCTTCTGTAATAAAATCTTCAACAGAATATTTTCCGCCAGAAGACTCTGTTCCCCAATGTTTTTTACCACAATTTGTTTCACTTAACATATTCCAAGCAAAACTATTCCCATCATTACCCTGAACACCTTGGGGTCCTTGTTTCCCACAACTCCAGGAAAACTGTTTCTTAACAGTCTGCCCATCAAGCGTAATAGGAATCTCGATTACTCCCGTATCGGCACCGATAGTAGTACCAGCACTCACACTAAATGTAACTCTTTTACTGCTCTTACTGACAGTAATCCCACTGCCAGAAGTAATATTTCCAATTGTGTAATCAGTCCGCTCCTGACTACCACGAATAACAATAATGTCTGTATAGTAACTTTGTGCGGAAGTTACTTTTCTATTTGAATCTGTGGCGAATTGCTGTGCTTCGTTTGTTAACATGACTGTGAAAGGTTCTGTCATATTAGCAACAGTAATCTCGCCATAGCCTAAAGTTTTACCCATTCAAATATTTCCTCCTTAACGATAATTAGGCGTACATTAAAAAAGACAATAATGTACGCCCTGACATTATTGCCTATTCACTATCATCAACGACTTCGCAGCCGAAGATCATTTTCCCATTTACGACAGATGAATCTAAGAAAATTGCTTTTCCAGATGCATAATTAGAAGCTGTGTCCAATTCCACTCCTTTTTTATCTCTTCGAGTCCAGTTGTAAGTATATTTTGGAAGATCGTTACCAGCAGCTGCTGACCAAGCTGTTCCATTATATTTCATTAAAGTAACTGTTTTAGCAGAAGCATCTACCTTATAATAAAAATCCCCACTCGCAGGCTTTGCAGGAGCAGAAGTAGAGAATGTTGTAGATTTCAATGTATCAATTTCTTTTCCGTTTCTTGTAACGATTACATATAAAGCACCTGCACCCTGTCCATTAATCAATTGATCCCCTAAAGAACTCAATACATTAATTGAACATGGATCACTCTGATCAATAACACTGACATATGCAGAATATGTCTTACCACCATAAACAGCATTGCATCTGAACGAAGCAACAGAATCTACCATGCTGGGCGTTACTGTTAAATTCGCAGATGTAGCATTTGCGATATTTTGGTAAGCTCCGCTAACATATTTACTCCATTGATATGTAACACCAGAAGTTACAGTGGTTGTACCATTTGTTAATGTTGTTTGTAATAAAACAGTGTTACTATCATTGATAATATGATTTCCGTTAGGTGCATAAGCTTGGAATAATATAGCATTTACGCCATTTGTAGCTTTCGTATTTTTGCTCCAATTAAATTTGTGCGTAGATGTTAATCCTGCTGCAACTATAGAAATAGTAATATCTCCACTCATGGCACTTGCTAAAGAAGCTCCATTCGCAACAGCTAAGATAATTGATCCTTCAGCAGAAGCAGTTGCATCTGTATTAGATTTTACAGTTATTCCACTTGGCAATGTTCCTACAGTAGCTTTACCTGCGATTCTTGTCGTTCCTTTATAGCAAGAATAAGGAATTGTAATATCTTTAGCTGTACTGGCAGTTCCATTAGGGTTACAAGGAATTACTTCGCTGTAATTTCCAAGAACTGTACTTACAGCAGAAGTACCGTTTGTACCATTCGTACCATTCTTACCATCAGAAATAATCGCTACAGTCTGAGTATCTAATAACGTAGTTGTACCACCAGAAGCATATAATTCTGCTTTGATTGTCTTAATAGCCGTACTAGAAGGTGTATAGTCAACTTTAGTTTGATCAGAACTTGATGTGTATTTCACTGTATACGTATCTCCATCTGTGCTTTCAGAAATTTTAAATCTACCAGAATAAGCAGTTGCAGCGGTAGTGTTTCCAATTCTCTTATAGGCACTGAACTTAGCTTGTGTTGGACTAAATACATTAGAAGCATTTAGTTTAAGAACATTACTTTCAGCATTTACCTGATAAATAGTTGCATCACTACCAGATCTGTCTTTATTTAAAGAAAATCTTTTTGTAATATTTGCCTGACCTGATTTAGTACATACAAATTCAACATAGCCAGAATCAACAGTAATTCCTGTAACAGTATATTTTCTTGTGTCTCCATCCCATGTACCTGTGATACCATTGCTTGGAGTAGCTTTGATAGTCCAGTTTGCTGAGTCATCAACTCCACCTTTGTAGATAGTAATTGTAGTATCAGCACCTGTGAGAGATGAACTATATAATCCACCATTGGCGTTACAAGGCACAGATTGTGTATCATTACTTAATACACAACTATAAACATCCTTACCTGCCGCTCCGTCCCTTAACTTGACAATCTGATGAATATCATAAACATTATCATCATTTGTAAGTAATTTAATAACTGCCACATCATTTACAAACACTGCATCATTGTGATTTACAGTAAGAGTAGTAGTTGCGCCAGCGCTAGGATAAGCAGCGAATGTCCCATCTGATTTTTTATATTGCCATTGTTTTACAGAAGTATTTGTTAACACAGCAGTTAATGTGATAGAAGAAGCAGAAGTAATTGCTCCATCTCCATTGTATTTAAATGTCGTATCTCCAGTAATGCTACAGTCGGATAATTCAGTAGCTTGTTTCACCAGAGTAAAGGACATCTGACATCTTGTTTCTGCTTTAATTTGTGTGTCTGGATCAGTATAAGCAATACTACAAATATAAGTGATCATTTCTGAACTATTCGGCACTAACATACTTTTGCTAACACTTAACACTCCACTAGATACACTTTCTCCTGTGACAATATTTGTAGATGCTGCTGATCCAACCTTTCTCTGCCAAGTAATGCTTAGTCCAGTCTGAGTTAATGACACCTGTTTATTATCAATAAAAATGACTGGCGTAAGTACCAATTTACTTGCTGACCAGTCAGGATTATATTTTGTAGTTGTATTGGGATCGTATGATACAAAATTTGGTTGGTTCGATGTCACATATGCTTGTATCTGCTTCCCATCTGTTAGGTCTGTAATTGTAATCTCGCCATAGGCAAGCACTTTTCCCATATAATTTTCCTCCTTAATTTAAAGTAGTTGCCAATGTTTCTCCATCAACAACAAAAGAGCAACCAAAAGTCGCTCCATTCATAATATCTTGTCTATTTACAACAACACTTTTCATACCAGAGTGCTGTTCATTCCAATAAGTATCTCCATCTAAATCAGATGATTTTCTACACCATTCAAAGTGATTTTCTGACCATTCGCTTGTTACATCTGTACCATTTTTTGTTAATGTGATACTCAATGTAGATGTTCCGTCCACACCAAGCCTTGCTCCTGTAGAAGAAGTAAGAATGATATTATAACCCATCTCATTCATTTGAGAATCAAAATTATCCAATGTACTATTTACACTTTCCTTAAATGTCGTATACTCAGCTCCCCACAAACCGCCTTTGCCATCATAAATCTGTGTGATATCAACTCCGCCTTGTGCGTTCGCTTCAACGATAGGAAAGTTTAGCTTATCTTTAGATATAGATTTATCTCCAAGCATATTATTTACAATCAATCCATCAGCAATCGCATCCTTAGTAATACCTTGACTTGTCATGATCGTTGCACCTTTATCGTCTTTGATAATAATGCTAGGATTTTTGTTTGTATCATAACCAATTTGAATTCCAACATTGCCTTCAGTGTCTAAGAATTGCATGGCAGACCCGTTCATTATAAAATTGCCGTTCTCAGATAAGATTCGCATTGTATCAGAGATTGTAATATCGCCTGCGGCCAAATCACCGATCGTCATTTTCCCTGCGATACCATTAATGATCCATGCGCTGTCAAACTTTGCATTTGCTGAGGAAAGGTTGAATACGATACCTGTTTCTGTAGAAGAAGCTCCGATGATTGCACTTTTAATGTTTGCTACTTCAGTTGTTAAATTCTTAAATTCACCAACATTAGCAATAACAACTCTTGCATTAATATAATCGGCATCAATATACTTAGAAAAGAATTTCTCAAACTCAGCTTCTGTACCAACAATTTTCTTTACATTTGTTTGGTTTGCTGTAATATTTAAAACACTGTTAGGCTGGCATTGAATATATTCACATACATTCCCTACAGCACTAGAGAAACCTGGAGAAGAAGCCAATTGTCCTGTCAAAGCTTTTAATAGCTCTGGAGTAAGAATTGCATTGATACTTTCGTCTACGCCTGTGTAGGTGTTAGATTTAATAGAATTCCTGCTATTCTTTGTAGAAGAGTTTAATAAGAATACTTCATCATCTCGCTTTGCTTGAGATTTGATCATATTAGTAAATGAAATTTCAAACTTTTCAGATGGGTCTTTAGGATTAAAACTAAATGTGTACAATCTGAATTTCTCTAAATTACCATGACCACCAAATTCATTCCCATCGTCAATTTCTAACCAGATATAATCTCCAAGAACCAATTGATCTAAATAAGGAGAGAAATTCTCATCACATAATAGATTCTCAATCTGAGGAGAGTAGATATATTGTGGCTGGGCCTGTGAAGACAGTTCCTTAACTGCAGCCTGATATAAATCTTCAGCCCGATCAACATAGGCTTCAATATCATCAAGGCTTGTGATTAAATAATTCTCATTTACATAATCGGTTGTAACATAAAGGTTTAATACTGTTTTTCCAAGGGTATTATAGTTTTCTGTACTATCTATAAACCCAAAACTTTTATTTTTCTTTAGACTACATTCGCCAATTAGGGAAGTACGAGCATTTAACTTATCTTCAACTTTTTTATTTGCGGTTTCATATTCGGACTCACGCTCTTGTAAAGCAGCTTGAGCATCAGTCAAATGCTGACTGTACTCTTGATAAACTTGGTAATAGTCTGTTGTGTTTTCAGAAACTTCGTAGGGTTTATCATAGCCATTTTGTTTTAGGGTATCTAATGTGTTCTGATAAGATTTGATTTTAACTTTTAGCTCATCAACTCCATATAATTCCCACTGAGTTTCCCATTTGTCGATCGGCTTTACCTTATCATCATCAGACTTGTAAATGTTATCAATGGCAATCTTAATGTTAGGAATAACTCCATCAACATAAGCAGTATAAGTATACCAGCAACCATCTTTTCGCATCTGAAGTTGTAATTCATCACCTGTTAAAATGGTCTCATATGTGCCATCTTCTTTTTTAATGGGCTCACCGTTCTCATTCTTTTTAGCATATCCATACTCTAATAAAATGAAATTAACAGCATCTATATAGATGTCAAGTTGCTTTTGAAGTTCATCTTCCTTGAATGTATCCCAATCAGTTTTTAAACCATCATTAGGAACACGATTTTTAATTTCAGCAGCAACTTTCTTGTACTTGCCCCACATTCTGGTAAGATAAGAATAATACTCTCTACGAGTCATTTCTTTTGAAGTTCCATCATCAAGAGTATAAGTTACTTTTTCGTTCTTGGTACTATCCCAATGTGTTCCTCTATATTTCAAATAAGCTTCATATTTGTCAATCAGATCCTTAGAAACTAATGGCTCTTTAAGAACATATGATAAATTATCAATAGTAATTTCACCAAAGTTTACATATTTAATATCAAGATTCTCTCCACCGGCCACATTAAACTGTGTATAGACATCATTTGTTGCCCCGGTTACACTTAAAGAATCAATATAGTTTGTTGTGCTTAGAGAAATACCTGTATCTTTACCAAGTTGACTGATATGATAACAATTGATCTTCCTATTTAATATGTCAAATGTGAACACGCATCTATAAGCCTGTGCTACTTTCTGAGTTAAGAAAGCATAAACATTAATAGACTCTTCTTCAAATGTACCTCTTACGAAGAACCATTCGTCTTCTCCGTTCTCATTTTGTCTCTTATAAGGAATAAGCCATTTGGTATTTCCCTCTTCATCAATATAAGATTCATCAACATGTCCAACAGACCACCCCGGCAAGTTTTCAAGAACTAAATCTAACAAACTTAACTGATGGTAGTTAGGATCATATAAAGCAACATAGCGTTTTAAGATCTTATTACCTGTTAATTTATCTTCGATAACATTCCCATCAGCAGTATATTCTTTACTTCCTGTTTTTCCTGTATTAACATAGAAAGTAACTAAATCTTTATTCTCTAACTCAACATCACAAGACTCAGCTTTGACAGTCTTCATTTCTGAATATCCATCAAACTGAACACTTGGGACCTCAGTGATCACAAAGTATCCAATACGATCTATATAAATTTCCATTCCTTTATCTAGATATTCATATCCATTTGATAAGACAAAATTTGCATCATTGTTGACATCAATATACTTTTCTACACTAAAACTTAATTCCCATCTATCATTAAGAGTAGCAGTGAGAGAAGTAGTAGAAGTGTCAATGCTATTTAAGGCGCAAATTGCCTTGCCTTCTGGATTTACCAGATAAAAATCATAAGGCTCTGTATGATTGAAAATGTCTTTTATAAATTCCAATTCACTCTCACGCCTCCTTTCTGAATTTAAAAAGCTCCAACCTTCTTAGGTTCGAGCCACTTGATTTTTATTTTGCAACGACCTGTGATTTCAATTCTATTTTCTCCTGGAACAAGTCGTAACCAATATAATTTTTGCACAGTGTCCATCTTGAACACATTTGATAATACAATTCCTTTTCCATTCAGTTTAATAACTTGATGTTGGCAATTGATCTCATAAGTGCCTTTCGTATCCCATAAGTGCATCGTGCTGTTGTTGTCTGAATGATTTGTAATTTGAAGATCAGTCCAAAGCTCAGGACTTTCAACTTCAATGGTAGGATAAACATATTGTTCCAATTCATCTGATCCACAATCAAGAACTAAAGATCCATTATGATTAGGTGTTTCTAGTTTGTTTGTCAGATCAAATAAATTGCTTTCTTTTTCTACAAATCCATATGGTGCATTACACTCAAAGTCAATCTTTAAGCCAGCAATTCCTCCAGCAAGAGCAGGAGTAACCTTAGTAACAATGGCATAGAAAATAACAACATTCTTGCTGCCATCACAGCCATAAAATTCTAATTTTCTATAGCTCTTAGGACTTGTTAACCATCTAGTGACTTCAGATACTTCATTCTCAGTAAATCGTTTCTGATCTTCATGAAGAAGAGTAATCTGAAATCCAAGTTTCCCTGAATATTTTGTATTATAAGCATGATAAATGTTACGGTTCATAGTAGTTGAACCGCTTACGATCTCTCTATCAAGACCGAATGAATCTTCGGATTTATCAAGATATCCAATGATCATTTTATGTGAAAAGTCCGACAGACTTTTATTGTTATAAGTAAAACTTATTGCATTTGAATACATAGATTCTCCTTTCTTAAAAATGTCCTGTAAGTACCAATTCTACAAATTCCACCTTTCTTTTTGACGACTTTTGGCATATAATGGTATATGTCATATTAAATGATGCCTGAAGGATATGTAGTAGAAAGAAGACTACAACGATGGTCGACACATTACTTACCGTGTTACATAACGCTGCCGATATTGCCAATATTGCAGCATTTGTGATCTTACTAATCCGCAAATAAAAAATGTATCAAAAAACATAAAGCAAGAGTTTTGTATTTGACTTAAAATATCTATACGCTTCCCTGTCCAATTAGCGCACCGGATACTATAACGAAAACCTACATAGTAGATTAGGCAAAGACAATACAAAAAGATTGCTTTTATTGAAAATTCATTGAATAGAAGCACAATATGTGCTATGATGAATTTGGTAAGTAAGAATAAACAACCACGTTTAGATCTTCAAAAGATTGTAGGATTGGACACCCTACAGGATTAAAAGGATGATTAAAGGAGGAATGAAGGAAACTTTATGAACACGACTAAGACTTAATCATCACTCACAAAAAGACACTCACTATTTACAGTGGGTGTCTTTTTCTATGTCTTTATAATAAATTTCCATCCCTCATAGAAGCAATTTCTTCCCTGATGTACATAGACTTCATTTCAGGAGTCAGCTCATCAAAGGGAGTTAATCCTTCATCATCCATATAATTCATCAGAGCTCCCAACGAAATTGAATACAATCTATTCCTACATTTCATTCGCACAACTCCGATTAATAAAATTCCAATAATAAGTAATAATAATAAATTAATTTCCATTTGATTTCCTCCAATTTAAAAAGAACCCATGCTTTCACACAGGCTCTACATTATTTACCGATCGTAGGCTTACGACCAATTTTGTGATATTCTTTTAGTTTGTTAGCTTGCTCTTGATCATAAACCTGTTTTGCAACAACCTTAAGATCATTCAGAACACTCTTATCAACCATTCCTCCAGATTCTACTTTGATCAATGCATCATAATAAGAAGAGAAGTCTCCAGTACCAGTCATAATATCTTTTGTCTTAGAGGCTTTAACAACTGATTCAGAAATCTTAACAGCTTGTTTCAGCACATCAGATGTTTCTGGTTTCAATAAGATTTCGTCTCTACGGACAGTAGCAATACCATGATCATGATTACTTTGGATTACACCATTAAGTTTAGAAATTGGTATTACATCATCAATGACACCACCGTTTCTTACACCTGCCGCTTTAAGTGCTGTTAGAATCTTACCTGATTGGTTCTTAGAATATTTGCCATTACTGCCTTTATGGAATGTTCCTCCCTTTTTGGAGTTTTTCTTTGTAATTACACCAAGTTTCTTTCCAAGGGCTTCCATTCCTCTAGGGTTATTAACAACATCAAAACCACGACTAGCCAAATAATTGTTTAAAGCTGACCAACTCTTCAATTGAGCTTCTGTGTAAGGGTTTCCAGTATGAATTTTTAATCCATACATTTTACCTCTTTTTTGCTGATTAGTTAATTGAACCGTAACAGCAATATTGGCGCTTACTCCATTAGAGGCTGTACATGTTACCATAACTGTTCCTTCATAATCGGCTCTTACAGCTGTAATGGTACATGAAGTACCTGATCCATTAGCTGTAACATGGCTTGAATCTTTAGATGACCATTTAAATGATTGACCTGACGCATCTGGTGGAGTAATCTTTGTAATATTAACAGTTCTACTTTGCCCAAGATTGAGAGTAAATCCATAGGTACTTAATTCGAATGATACTATGCCATGTTCCTGCTGTTCAGGTGTTTTCATAGAACCACTAACACCACTAGCATTTCCAGTTTCAACTTTTGAAGAATCAACCTTAGAACCTGTAATACCAGTTGTACCAGTTACATTAGTATCAGGATTTGCAACATTATTAGTCACAGAGCTGTTCTTGTTCTGAGTATCCTTTGCGTTCTGTTCAGGTGTCTTGCCATTGGCAGAGCTATTGTATTCAGAATGATATAACTCACTTAGTCCATTAATAAGTCCAGAATTAATAGTAGTGTCATTAATCTTCTTAAATACATCAGAATAAGAATCTCCAACCTGTTTTAAGAACTTGCTAATAAGCTTAGATTGTTCATCCAGAGAACCGCTTAAAGATTTAAGCTGTTTATCCAAAGACTCTTGTAATTTTTCAGTCAGATCATCGTATCCTTGGGATTCTATAGAATATTGATGTTCTTTCTTAGTATCATCCATTTGTTCCTGGGCATCGGCAATCTGAGCGTCTAATTTGGCTCTTTGTGCTTTCGCAGCTTCACCTTCGACACCCTCTAAAGCAGCACGCTGGGCCTCAAGAGCTTGCAGATCTTTGGTCTGACTCTTGATATTTTTGTCATAATCATAATATTCTTTCTTACGACTTAAAGCCTCTTTACGCTTATCAATAACTTTGACAAGAGCATCAACTTCAGCTTGCATTGTTGCCTTACCAAGTTCTACAATTTGATTCTTATAGTCGTTGGTATTTGTTGCAGCCTCACGGAGTTGTTTATTGATTTCAGCTAACTTACTTTCAAAAGCAGAATCTCCAATTTGATGATCGTCATGTAATTTATATAGGGCATTTCTTTGTTCTGTCAGATCGGCCATGTTAAGCTGTTCTTGGCGCATACTATCACTTAGAAGAGCAACTTTAGCCAATCCATCATTCGTAATCTTACCTGTGTCAGGATCATTTAAGTAGTCCTGATTCAACATATTCATAAGATCGTTATTTTCATCGATACGAGTATTTCTCTTATCAATCTTACGACTGCTTTCATCAAGAGGAATCATAATAGCTTCTTGACGTAGCTGTTCATTCTTTTCTCCTAAAGAATCATTCTCTTCACGTCTTGAATACCAGTCATCATAAAGCTCTTTGTATCTTTCAGAATCCTTAGTAACCTTATTCATCAGTTCCTGATCGGTTTTCATGATCTCAACATTGACAGCAGCCCTATCATTGTTTTTAGCGATCTGATCAGTTTTTGACTGCTTAGTAGCATAGTCTCCATGAGCTTCAGCCATAGAAGCAGTATGTTCTAAGGCAGTAGCAGCATGTTCAGCTTCATCTGCAAGTCTTGTAAACTTATCAATTTTGATCTGATCAATTTCTTTTCTTGCATTTGCAATAGCAGTATCAGTATCAGCAATATTATTCCTAAAAGTTTGAATCTGGGCTTCATATGTGTTCTTTTGTTCATCTGTTAAGATTCCCTTTTTCTTAGCCTTATCATACTCTGCCTGATATTTATTCAATTCTTGTTGCTGAATATTTCTCTGATTTTGATATTGTCGAATCTGATTGTTTAGATTAGCTGTTTTATTATCAAAAGTATCTGAACCCTGAGCAATATTAAGATCATTGATCTTTTGATAGTTCTCTAGGATAGCAGACGTTTTAGATGCCATAGCATCATAATAACTAACAACCTTTTCAAGCTTGGTTTGTACCAGTTCTTGTTGTTGTTTCTTAAGCTCCTCAACTTGCTGTTTGCATTGTTTAGCTTTATCATACCAGTTCTTATACTCTTCAACAGCACTACGGATTTTATCATTACTAATAGTTTTGATATTCATAGAGTTGATAGTACCTTTACGTACTTTTTTGAAATAAGATTTTAGAACTTTTTGATTCTTAGCTTTTGAAGCATTTTTTGTTTTAGGAGCTTTCTTAACTGCTTGTTTTGCAAAGCTTGTGTAGAATTTTTCGTATTTCTTTTGTCCCTTAGTATTAGCAGTGATAGAAGAACCAACACTTTTTAAAGCTTTATCGTAATCATCAACAGCAGAAGTAAGACTATGAACATTTTCTGCTTTAGCTGTCCAAAGATCAGTAGCAGCAGTAAGATTTTCAATCTTTATTTCAATGAAATCAAAAGCCTTACCTATCTTATTAAGATAATTTTCAAGAGCTGATTTCTTAGATTTAGATTTGGTTTTCTTCTTACCACTTCCAGAGCCAGACTTACCGGATCTTGAACTTCCAGAACCGGTTTTAGATTTACCAGAAGAAGTAGTTTTCTTCTTTTTGTGTGTAGTAGTTTTGCTACCATTAAATTTAATTTTAATTCCAGCAGAGTTAGCATGAGCAGATCCATGAGCAAATGCTCCTTCACCACCAACAATCTTAGCTCTACTTCCTGTCTTTCCTTTGTTTAGGAGTTCCTTTGTTTGTAGGTGATTAAATACTATATCACCACGTTTGAGGTTCACAAATTCTGGGCCTTGAGACCCTACTGTAAACCATCTGTTACCACGTCAATTATGTTTTCATCGGTTCGCAACACCGACAAGAGTTTTCACTCCTCATGCTTTCACATGAGTTCAGACTATATCTTTTACCTGATTTTATGTATGATTTGTTGTATGAAAAAAGAGCAGAAGTAATTTTACTTTTGCTCTTTGATGAAATTATATTATATATCATCTTTGTTTATAGAAATCCATCTTTTTTTACTCCATTTATATATGCCCTCACAATCGGCGCATAACGTATATTTTTTCTTGCCCCATTTGACTTTAAAATGAACTTCTTCATCTTCCACATTCCACCAAGTTGTTCTGCCTTTGACTTTAAAATGGACGTATTTATGTTTTCCTGGCTTAATGTCAACATATTTTCTTTTGCCAGTAAGTTTAAGTTTTCTATCAAATTTCGTATAATCACAATCATAAGATCGTGCACCTTTAGAATATATTCTAATTGTTTTGTTAGACAAGTTGGTAATTTCTATGTCAAATACATTGTTTCTTGTGTCATAACTATATAAAGCAACTCCACTGGTTTTAATGCTATTGTACCCACTAACGACTACATTAAAAGAACATGATCCCTCATAAAGCTCTTCAGAAGTTATGTTGTCATCATCATTATTTTTATAAACATTGCACAAGGTATGAAGATAAACTTTTGATTTTCCAATACGTTCTCCATATACAAAATTACTAAGTGATGGAGAATCATCGTCATCTTCTTCGTTATCGTAAGTTAAAGAAATATTTTTATTAGAACGCTCCCACGTTGTTGTTAAAAGTTCACCTCCCCATATAAAATCAATAGAATGTCCATCTAATTTTGCATCTCCGCATATCTCTTTGTTTTGACCTAATTTAACATGGATAGTTTTAGGCTTAGGAGTTAAAGTAAAAGTTGAAGCTGAAACATTAGTTGATCCTACACATAAGCAGAAAACTATTCCAGCAAATAGAGTAGTAATTTTTTTCATGTCTTTGACCTCCTAAAATTCCTTTGTAACAGGTTTGGTAAATGGTGTTTCACTTTCATAATAGGTGTATTGTCCAGGGGATACCTTATCAGAATTACCATAAGAAACTATTTCCATTTTGACAATCTTATCCTTTGCTTCAAAGCTACTTTCTTCCCACATAGATTGATATGCTTTTAAATTATAGTAATATAGAGATTGATCGTTTACTACGGTTCCATTTTTATCATAAAAACGAATATCAATATTGGCCATATCATAATCATAATTTGTTAGATTCTTGATTTTTATCTTATAAGTTCGATATCCATATTCTGAAGACTTTACTTCGATTTTTTCAATTTTATATGTGTCATCTATAAGAACAGCGCCTTTCGGACAATCTCCATTCCCTTTTACAAGTTCATTATAGGTTTTTTGATCCTTTTTTGTTGAGAAAGAAAGGTGTGTTTCGTCAACCAATTTTTTTAAAATCTCAACACGGCGACTATTATACACAAAATAATTATATTCTAGTTTTGTTGGAGCACTGGTGTAATCATCAAATAAATCATTTTGTGTATTTAAGGTTTTAATATATTCAGAAATTAAATTTTGTGTATTCTTGTTTTCGAATTGGATTTTAGTTTCTGAATATTTGTTTAGTGGTTTTAATTCAGTAGCAATATACTTTTGCATCATAGCTGCGTAGTCAGATTGGGATTGATTACTATCATCAGTCTTATCACTGATCTCCCACCTTTTTTCGAGCCCGGTTTTTAAATCATTTGCTACTTGTTGGTCTGTGATTTTGGCTTCTCTTTGAGGAGCATTTTTCCCACAAGCACAAAATAAACATAAACCTGTAAGAAGCATACATCCAATTAAAATTTTCTTTTTCATACATTTTCCCTCCATAATTTATTTATAAAGCAATTATACAGCATTCTACATATTTTTCATAGAGAGAATATTTGTTTATCATATTTATCAGGTAATTTATCATTTTGATTTAAACATTACTGTACCGCCATTAGCTTGCGGCTCTACTCCTCATAAGAGGATAGTCGTTGAACCTTATCCTATTCGGATCTTGGCTGCTGATTGTCTATTGTAGCAGAAGCAGGGGATTTAACCTCGCTTCCATATAATTAATTCTTTTTACTTTCGTAGCATTCACATCTAGGCATATTTCATCCTTCTGTTGTAGCTTAATTATCTTTAAGACTTTCCAGCAATTAGATAAATTTTCACATATGTATTACTACATAAGGTCGCATATGTGGTTTATACGACAAGTTCGTCTCCTAATTCTCCTGTAAGAGCTCGTTCATCTTGTTTTAATCCCCAATCGCCACCATTGGCGTGAGCATTACCGACAGATGATTTGAGCTTATCTGTTTTCTCTTGTAAATATTTGTTCTTTTCAGCCTGTACAACAGGATTGATTTCTGATAAATCAGAAATTTTTGTTGTTCCCATTGCAAGAGCACGACTTCCAAGTTTCTTAATTGTTCCATGAGCAAAAGCACTAAACTCTTCAATATCATCAAGTTCGCTATCGTACCAGTCTGTTAAATCATCGACAGTACCTTGAGCAAAAGTATTTGATCTTGGAATAAAAGATCCATGAGCATTTGCAGTTCCGTGTGCTTTAGTTCCTTTTTTCTTTCCTGAGCTTTTGTTGCCCCCGGATGGCGCAGAAGGTGTTTTTCCAGTAACAAAATCAACAATTCGGGTGATATGCTTTGCTGCCCATCCAGCGATTGTTCCATCAGCAAGAGAGGTGTCAGCCTTAAGCTGTGCAGTGTTTACAACTTTTTGGTTTTTCCATTCCTGAACTTTTTGATTGGCTTCGGTAATATCTCCTTTAAGGTGTCCGGTTTTGTCCACTTTAATCCCAAGGTATTCTAAAAGTTTTTGATTAGCTTTAGAAGCATCTACATCTAATTTTCCTTCTTTGTCAATTGGAATATTTAAAAAATCAGCTATTTCTTTGGTAGCTTTTTTAGTATCTGCATCAACTTTAACAGTTGTAGACTTCTTTCCGCCTTTGCCAAGATTGTCAATATCTTGTTTTGCCTTTTTTGTATTAGCCTTTACTTCAATGGTAACTTGACCTTTTTTCTTATGTTTGTTGTATTCATCAACAAGACGTTTAATCTCTTTATCAATCTTATCATTTCCAGTTTTTTCTACAGTATTGTCTTTGCCAACTTTAAGGCCAGATTTTAACTTATTAAGTTGAGTGTTTAATCCAGATTTGGTTTTGATTTGTTTTCTAAAAACACCATTATTGCTTTTACCGCTAATCATATTAGCAGTTTCTTTTTCAAGATTGGATATGGTTGTATTTAAATTCTTGACTCTGTTTTTTAAAGTATCTTGAGCCGCATCAAGGTTTTTCTTTGCACTTGCTTTACCAACATCGGTTTTAGCATTCTTCCAAGTATCATAAGCACTGTTGTAGTCTTTCTGGGCTTTTTGGATAGATTCTCGACCAGACTGAATTTTTTCACGAGATTTTTTCTTCCAAGCCTCATATTTAGAGGTAGAATCTACAGCATAGCCATTGTCATCAGCTGTTGATTTGGCATTTGTAATAATAGAATTACCATACTCAAATGCTTTTTTAGAATATTTATTACCATATTCTTTTACGAGCTTTTTGTCGTTAGAATCAACAGCTCCTTCAAATTTGCTTTCTGCATCTTTAAAATCTGCTTTATCCTGAGCAATCTCAATCTCAAACTTCAGTTTCTTGACCATCTCATCTGGGATATCTTCTCCAGCATTTTTTAGTTTAAGAATCTGCTGTCTGTAATCTTCAATCTGTTCTCCTAATGCTGTTTTACCAGCACTATCTTTCATTCCTTCCCATTTTTTAGTTAGCTGGTCAACATAGCTTTCAGCTTTTTCATACTGTTCTGTGACGGATTTGAAATCAATCTTACCGCCGTAATCCTTTAAGCGGTTCAACACAGCTTCAAAAGGTTCAATACCCATACCCATTGCTTTAGCAGCAGAAGCAGTATTAGTGATCTTTCCTGAATAAGTACCTTCAGCAGTTTTCTTTAAAGTACCAAAATCAGTATTGGCTTTTTGGGATTTGGCAGATAAATCATCTAAGAATTTAACCAGACCGCTATTATCGGAAGTAAAATACTTAGTAGTCTTAGCCCATGTTTTATCAAAAGTAGCAGCATCAGTCTTACCAGAAGAACTCATTACACTTGTTAGTGTTTTGAAATCATCTGTTCCAATAAGCCCTTTGTCACGTTCTTTCTTCTGAGCATTGAATGCTTCACGCATTGCCAAGTAAGTATCACCAGAATCAGCTGTTTCCTTAGCTTGAAGATAATCACTCCAAGTAGACTGAGATTTTGTCTGATTGATTAATTTTAGACGCTCTTTCAACTGATCAAGACTACCTGTCCATTTCTCAGTTTGAGAATTTAAGATATCAAAAGCCTGAGATGCTTCAGTAAGATTTAATCCATCAATGAAAGATTGAGTATCTTTGTTGTCACCAAGTTTTTCTTTGATATCTTCAATCATTGATTGAACATCTTTACCATCTTTTAAAAATCCTTCAAAATTCCCTTTATCGTCCAATTTGAAATCAACATTAAAAGAATCAGCCAAAGATTTGTTTAATTGTTCAATACTAACTCCATCATCTGTGGCAGCCTTTTTAAGCTTATCGTAAGCATCTTTGGTATTATTGAGCCAATTCTGAACACCCTTGTTACTAGATTTATCATAACTTTTTATAAACTTATCAAGAGCTCCTTGTGCTTTATCATCTTCGGCAAATTTCTTTGCTGCAGCAATAGTATTTTCTCGTTGTTCCTTAACCCAATCTTTATCTTTTAGATTGTCTCTAGTCGCAGTGTCTATATTATAGGTATTAGATCCTAATCCTGTAATGAAGCTTTGAGCACGACTACCTAATTTACTATAATCAGTAATACTGCCTGGCAATGAAGTGGCAATATCCTGATTGTATCGATCAAGAGCCTTTTGGGTTTTAGTAAGCCCAGTTTTATATTCTTTAGCATAACCTGAGATTTTAGCGATTTCTTCACTAAGATCCGTTCCCTTAGGTAAGTAGTCTTCAGTTTTGTCCAAAATCTGCTTGTAAGAACCAATAAATTTGTTCATGTCAGCTTGTTTATATAAGTCAAAACTTTGATCTTTTGGTAATTTCAACACATCTTTGGCAGCTTTGTTGAAAGCAGCGGTTAACTGACTGGTTTTATCTCCTTGAAGACTATTTCTTAACTGAGTAGTTAAGGTGTCCATGTCATTACCCCAGAACTTATCAACACGAGTTCCAGAGGCTTTCTTAACTGTTTCAATATTACCTTCAACCAATTTGTCCCAAGTTTCATCAGAAGCATATTTTTTCTGTATGCTTTCTTGCTTCTTCTCCTGAGACTCAATTGCTTTATCCATCAATCCAGATGTTTTAGCAATAGCATTTCCTTCAGCATCATAACCAGAAATAAGAGAAGGAGTAGTATCTAAAATTTCCTTACGAATACTTAAGAATCTTTCATAAGAAGAAGTATCCAAACTGATATTATTACCATACTCATCCACACCTTTGGACAAGGATTCAAACTCAGTTTTGTTTCCTTTAAGAGTAGAGATATTAGTTTTTGTATCAGATAATTTGTCCTGATAGTTTGTACGAGTTTTGTCAGCAGCTTCAATCTTATCCTTATCGTAAGTAGCAGCTTTTTTAATCTTTGTACCAACCCAAGAAAGTGCCATAGCACCTAATTGCATAAGAGCACTAGCAGCTAAACCAATACCAACATTAGCAGCAAAAGCACCAGCCTTAGCAGCAATACCAGAAGCCTTAATCTTTTCAAAAGCAGCACTAACTCCACCTGCAGCAGATTGAGCAATGCTACCAGATTTTTCTACAGCTTCATTAAACTTCTCAAGGCCTTTTCCATAAGTATTTTTCTTATCGGTAAGATCATAGTTGTTTTGTTTGGCTTGACCGTAAAGAGTACTAGCTGTATCACGACCTTTTTCAGTCTTCATTTCATTCTGAAGTCGCTTAAACATGTCCTCTTTTTCTTTGGCGGATTTACTACCAAAAATTTCAGGAACCATGCTATTACTAAAGAAATCTTGCAATCTACTTTGATCAGACTGCATATTCTCATAATTAGCCTTACGTCTTGTAGGACTAAATGCATTTAGAATAGCACTACCAATTGGAAATTCATTTTTACCAGTTTCTTTATTATACTGTACAAGCAAACTGTTTACTCAAGGGCAGGGAAATACCCTATTTTCACACTGGTAAAATATGTATTTGACAACCACTAATGCAATATTCTATACTAATTTTGTAACAAGAGATGTGTATTGTATCTCAAGGTAATAACACACATGGGGCTCACAATTCAGTGAGCCTTTTGTGTATCTGGATCTAACAAGAGAAGAGAGGTTCATAAAGATACCTCTTTTTTCGCAATTAACCTTGCAATATTTGGAAACATAAGTTATAATTAGAAACATCATGGAATAGTTAATTCCCCAATTAATTATTTTCATACAAAGGCATTTCTAGGAGGTAGGGATGCCTTTTCTCCATTTATGGGGTAACGAATCGTTACCTTATAAAATTAACTTTCTAACTGATCTTCCAGATCCTTAATCTTAGAATCTCTAAATGCAATTTTCTTTCCAGTGCTACGATGATTTGTTTCTATGTATCTGCGTTTCAGATTGTTTAATACATACTCTGCAGTCATTCTATACATTGGATTTAAAGAACCAGAAGTTTCAATAATCGCTTCAAGTTTATCATCGATCATTGTTACGATTTTTTGCTTATATTCAGTTGCATTTAGTTTTCTATGGTACTCATAGCGATCTTTCTTTTTTAAATGAACGTGAACATCAATGATCTTATCAACAGTGGCTTCCAGATTTGTGTAATCAGATTTTAAAAGAACACGATCAATGTTGCGTACAGAATATTTAATTTTATCTGCATCATACTGTCTCTGAAGCTGACATTCATCTGAAACCGCTACATTATATAGATCGTTATTATCTTGCTGAAGTTGTGTGATCAGCTCAATCATTCTCTCAAAAGCATCTGTGTATTTGGCTGTAAAGATAAGAGCTTTGTCTCCAGTGAATTTGTTCACTAGCATTGCAAATCCTTTACGATCAATGTAATACATAGGACGCTCTTGGTTATTTAGATCAAGATAAGAGCCGAGGGAAAAATTTCCGGCGGCTAATTCAGGGATGACTTCTATAAAATGACGAATCTTTTTCATTACGTCTGCATGGTCTTTCCCATAAGTCTCAGCCACATTGAGAGAAGTAGTGTACACGTCGCCATTGATCTCTTCAAGACCAAATTCCTCATTAATTTCTGCGATTTCACATTCAATAGTTTTCTTTGATTTTTTTAAAAATTCCATAATTCAAATACTCCTTTTAATATAAATTTAATTTCAAAAAGGGGTCGCATTTCACGACCCCCTATCAACAACAATCTCACCAAACTTTAATCTTCAAGATCCCCAACAACTCTGTAAACAAGTTTCTGACCTTTACCAGTTACATAAGTCTGTGGAACAATCACATTGCAAATCACATGTTCACCAACTTCAAAACATCCGTTCTCAACGTATCTCTGATATGGCATGTTGTCCCGCATCAGGATTCCATTGTTTCTAAGAATCTCAAAAAGGCGATTCCTTCCAATGTCATATCCATCATTCTGTAACAACTTGGCCATTGTGTTCATGTCGATCGTATCAGAAGAAGCAGTAACACATCTTGCAAAATCTACATCTTCTTTGGAAGCTTCAAGTTCCCCTCTAAGCTCTGCGATTGTAGCTTGCTGAATTTCCAGTGCCTTAAGTACAAACTCTGCTTCAGACAGATTTTTATATGGAATATATCCACCAGTGCGTCTAATCTGTGGAAGAACCTCAGATGTTACCCATCTACGGAATCTTTTAGCTGAATCTAATTTACTATTGAAAATTAGATCATAAACACCAGATTCATTGATGACAGTCACATTTCGCATTTGACTTGCGTACTCGATTTGGGTACGCAGCTTATCCTCAACATCTACGTGCTTTGAGACAGCATTTCGATAGTTAGAATATCCAAGTGCGATTGCAATATCATTTCCAACGAAGTATGGTGTTCCTTCTATCTCAATACATCTGATTGATCCAAATTCATCGTTTACGAAGTTCATGATCTGATTGTTATTTCCTACTTCATTTTCTGCTTTTGTTAAATTTGCCATATTAAATTCTCCTTTTCTTCAGAAAGGTGCACCAAATGGCATAGAACAGATGGTGCTGATGATTTGCTTATCCTTCTATGCATATATGGCTAATTTACTACCCCTTTAAAACACCAGGCTCTACCTAATGTTTTAAGACTCAATTAATGTGGTAAGTCTGCTAGAGCAGTATAAAAAGAGTATTAAATTATGTTAATAAGTATTTATAATATATCATATAAAATTCATTTCCCTATGTGCAAGCATGTTTCCATGCTGATAATTTTCTAGCGGCACATTCGCATACAGTTCTGATCATCCCTTTCTGATGTCACTCGTAAGGTGAGTTAACCAGATTCCCATTATGATCGATGGACGTTCCTCTAATATAGAGGCTTCGCTGCGGATTCTGTATAAATATTGATCTTATTACTATATCTTAGGAATTACCCCTTGCCCTTAATACATCACTGTACTAAGTTAGTAATCAATATCGTTTAACAGTTCCCGTACATAAATTATCAAAAAGTATTTCAGTTTCGGTTGTTTTCTAAGTAATCTCTTATTTGTATCACCATTTCGATACAAACTCGTTCTGTGTTACCACTAGATTGCTCTGGGCATTGTACATGAGGACAACTGATAATTTGCCCTACCCAGCTTTCCTTTCGCTCCTGCGACTCCTAAAGCGCCCATAAAGGCTGTTCTAAGAAGCCCAGCTTTAGTTACTAAATTTGTTATTTGAGTTCCAGCATCTACAAGTCCTTTGATAAAATCAGAAGAAATAGAAGTGTTCCACATTTCTTGGAAACTTGCTGTCAGCTGATCAACTTTACCTTGGATGGAATCAAGTTGAGTTTCGTTTTCACGAAGAGCTGATCCTTCTGAGTTTTGTGTTTCGTTGTAGACTTTTTCAAGCATCTCTGGATTCTGTAAAATACTGGCAACAATATTAGCTCTATTTTTTCCTGCAATTTTCTCTAAAATAGAAGCTTGTTTAAGGTCACCACCATCGGTAGAACCAATTTCGCTCCAGATCTTACCCAATCCAAGTAAAAATTCATATGGATTTTTATAAGATCCATCATTTTTTAATAAATCAAAGCCTTTGTAGTCGTTTGATGCTACTTTAGTTTGATTTTTAATGAGATCTCTCAACTGAGATGTGTTCTGAATGTAACCATCAACATCTTCACCTGCTTCTTGAAGCACATTCATATCAGTGCCTCGAATTCTTAAGGATACTGTTTTTAAACCAGCTCCAACGCTCTCAGGATTTTGCACGACGGAATTCCCAACTGTAGTAAGAGCAACTGACTGTTCATAGTTAGCACCTGCCGCCTGTAAAGCACTAGCAGATCTCTGTAATGAACTAGCAATCTCATCTGATGAAATAGGCTCTAAGTTACCGATATTATTCAAAACATCAACAACATTTTCTACATCGTCAGCACCTTTATTGAATCCCTGCATGATAGAAATCAATGCATTAGTAGCATCATCTACTTGCTCAAATTCTGATACATTCATGAGAATACCTGTCCATTTAGACATCTTCTCAGAATCTTGTGTGTTATAACCTAATCTAGCCCAATCAGCAGTAGATTTAGTTAATTCCACAGCATCTCTACCGATATCTTTACCAGTAGCATACATATCTTTTTCGACAGTAGCATAAACATCACTCGTATCACTTGTGACTTTCTTTAACTCTGTCATTGCAGCATCCATTTCTTTGATGCTTTCAATTCCTTGTTGGAATCCTTGCCATACGACATCAATTCCACCCATTGAGATCAAGTACTTACTTAACTTAGTAACTTCTTGACCCATATCTCCAACAATTTGTCCGAACAAACTCTTATATTCAGAACGACTCTTAAGCTGTGATCTAGCAATACCAGTATCCTGATTAAAATTAATAGCATACTTTTCAAGCTTTCCATCATCTCTTGATCTTGCTTTGATATAAGCAGCCATTCCATTTCTACCCATACTAGTTTCAAGAATGTTACTGTTTACACCAGAAGCTCTAAATAATTCTTCAGCTTTAGCTTCATTGAAATCATTTAAGGATAATCCTTCTCCGATAACAGTTCCCTGATTGTTCTGGAGCTTAAATTGGTTTCTTTGTCTTCCAAGTTCCGTAAGAGAAGCGCTTAGCTCATTGATACGTTTTGTATCTTTTTCAATCTCTTCATCATTAAAAAGAATTTTTCCATCGTGTTTGTTTTTAAGGTCATCTAATTCTTCAATAACGCCCCTAACTTTTATAGCAAAGTCTTCGGTATATTGATTAAGATCCTGATTAACAATTGTTTTTGATAAAGCTCTGTTTGCTGCATTTTTTACTTTCTTAGACTCAGGATTGACTAAGCCAAGAATAGATTCTTCATTATTACTTGCTTTAGCATTTGGAGATTTTGTGGTTGTACCTCCACCAAAAATCTTATTCATATGCTTAAGACCAGTAGCAATCTCACCAGTAAGATTAAATTTCTTATTTAAATTATCAACCAGTCTTGTAACTTCACGAATTGAACTACCAATACCAGCAAAAGCACCTGCGATCTTAGCAGAATAAGCAGTAGACTTGTCAGCCAAATTAGCAATCTTATTTGTCATAGTCTCAATATCAGAAGCTTTCTTGTCTGTAAAAGACTGTCCTGTATTGAACTTAACTTTTAAATCAAGATTCTTTTTTAGGTCATTGATAATCTTCTCAACAGTAACCAAATCATCTAATACGGCATCAGTATTAATACCAACTTTAATGGGTTCAGAAGCTTTCTCTCTTAAAGAAGTAAGCTTGCTTTCGGCTTGTGTTAACTCTTCATCATTAACATTGATGTCAATTTTTGTGTCTCCACTGTTAGAATCCTCTTTAAATTTTTGAGTTGAAGTAATAGCTTTCTCAAGATCTTCAACATTGCCTTTAAAATTAACCGCAACGTCAATAGCATCCTTAGAGCGAAGTTCATTTACTTGTTGAAGAATGTTATCAATATTCTCTGTATTAGCTTTAAAATTAATAGTAATATCTATATTTTCTTTTGACCTTAGTTCATTAATTTCTTGTAAAATTGTATTGAACTCGGAATCGTTTGCTTTAAGATTAACAATGATATCTTTGCCTTCGTAAGAAGCAATCTTTTCATCAACCTTAGCTAACGCAGATTCTAACTGAGAAGTGTCAGCAGTAACTTTTACAGAAGATTCTTTGAGATGTTCACCTTCTGTAACACTGTTTGTCTTAGTTTCAGTAACATTTCTGCTTGGAAGTTCACGAATTGCATCTTTGTTTTTGCTTAACCATTCACGGCTTTCTTGAGACCAAGGAGTTTCAATAGTAGCTCCTTTTTCAGCTTTAATAGATGTGTATGTATCAACAGTTTTAACAGCTTCTTGAAGACCTTTAGCTTCCTCGGCATAGATATTTTCTTCATTCTTAATCTTTTCATTGAATTTCTGGATATATTCTCTAGCGCTTTGGAAAGTACTGATCAGGTCTTTGTTACTCATGTCTTTCATGTCAGCAGGCATTTCAAAATCTCTATCAACTTCCCTTTGACGGAGTTCTAATTTTTTAACTGCTTCAGATAAGAATTGTGTAATATTTTTATCAACAGCATGAGTAGTAGAACCTTCTTCTGGCTGATAATTGCTTAGTATTTTACTGTAATACTCGGCTTTTTGTAGTTCCTCATCGGTAAGAGTTTCACCTTTGGATTGTTTTTCCATCAGGTTCTTACTACCGGCTTTTGCACCGTTGTATTGTTGAGGACTAATTGCTTGTCCTTCTTGAAATTTATATGGTTTACTAGAGTCGAACCCAGAAATCAAAATACCTTCTTGGGCTAAAATATCACTCCATTGTTTATTGAATTGGTTTTTAAGTTTATTAGTTACTCCTGTAGTCTTTTTGATATTTCTATCAGTGCTAGTCATAGCCTGAGTAAGAGCCTTATTAACCTGTTTAACAACATCCTCTTCGATCGGAGATAAAATATTTTTTAAGTCGATTCCCTGGGCTTGGAACAGGCTTTTATAACCTTCTGTACCTGCAAAATCAGTTTGTCCTGTTAGCAATTCTTTTATAAACTTTTGTCTAGAAGTAATAGTATTTCTTAACTCACCAGCTCGTTTGAGCATTTCATCGTTCTTACTCCAATCAGAATTTGACATTAAACCATGCAGTTCTTCAAAAGCTTTTCCAATGTCTTCTTGAGCTAGCATTCCGGCCATTGCATATTCTTTAAAATCATTTAAAGAGATACCATTTTTAGAATTACCATGTAATTTGTTATATTGTGTTTTAGATTCGTTGTAAAAATCTTTATATTTATCTTGCTTATAAGTCTTTTTTTGTACTTCGTTTACCTTAGAAGCAGCTCTTGTGGCAAGATCACTGTCCTCGTAGCTACGTTTAGAAACCTTGCTTAAATTGTCGTTCTTAATTTTTTCAAGATCATTGTAAGTAGTTTTAAGATTCTTTAACTTCTTTTCTGCATCGGCCAGATCTTTAGATTCATATACAAATTGAAAATTTGTTAATCCAGTTTTATCAATATAACTTCTGATGCTTTTAGCAACTTTATCCATAGAGGATTTATTGATATTAGCACCAATAGGTACTTGGACTTGTTTAAAACCATTTACTACTTCGCTTTTAGCTTTTTCTAAAGAGGCTTGATCAACGTCAACCCCCATAGAGGCAGTAAAAGAAATTACTTGTGTACTTTCTGCCATTTATTAGTTCACCCCCTGTGATTTAAAGTCAGCTATCATTGCAGCTTTTAATTCGTTCATATATTGCCCTTGTACGATCGCCATAGCTTCTTGAGCACAACTAGCTTCCAACTCAGCTCTTCGGCTGTTAACATCGTTCTCTATAGTCTGCATAGGACTAGGAGAAGAAGTAGGAGTTCCAACATTGTATCCACCATGTTCTCCACCAATAAAGTCCCATTCAAATACTGTTTCAGGACTCTGATTATAGTGCCCACCTATAGAAGCAGAAGAGATAGTAATTCCACCTTTCGCTGTTCCAGGCCCACTGATAGTTTTAACCAAAGGTTGACTAGCTTCATATAGTCCATAGCTTCGTCCATATTGCTTAGGACTGTAATCTCCATAAAAGCTGGCTGCAGCCAATTCACCAATTTCTTTCAATTTTTCTGATGCCAATTGAGCAGCCAAATTAGCTGCAGCAACATTCATTTTCGTTAACACTTCCTGTGCTTTGCTCATGTAATTCTCCTTCCATTAAAAAAGAGCCTCACATGAGACTCTTTCAAAATTATTCTACTTTTAATTTTTCAATCATTGTTTTCATAACTTCAGTACTATCAATTCCTTTAGCACCTTCTACAATAGCTTCCTGAATGCTTAGATTGATAAATCTTAATTCTCTTGAAACAATGGCTTCTAAAGAATTATGATTTCTCATATGATCTTCCCAAGCTAATTTATATAGTTTTTTGAATTCTTCAAAATCTTTGCCAATTTCCTCTAAGATTCTATCAATCAATCCAGCTTCAGTAAGAGAGTCTAATACCTCGTAAGTACTTTCTCCTTCAAATTCAATATTTGTATAAAGCTGTAGAGTAGTAGTGATCAATACATGATAAGCACTGATTGAATTTACAGTAACTGTATAGCTTTCGCTTTCTTTTCCTAATGCCTTAATGATTTCTTCAATTGCGGTAATTTTTATTGCAATTGGAACATAATGACCAATCTTTAAGCTTGGGATAGCATGTTCTAATGTAGCTCCCTCTACAGAGCTATTAAATTCCTCAATAATAGTGTCTAAGTTTACTGTATTTTCTCCCATAGTTATTTCTCCTTTTCTTTTTTCTGTTTCTCTTTTTCTTTTCGTCTCTTTCTTCTTTGAGACTGAATATATTCATAAGTTTTCCATCCACCATCAATCTTTGAGTATGCTACCCAATAAAAGTTGATATGAGGATATTTATATAGAAGTAATTTTCTTTTCATAGGTGCCACATGATCTGGCATACCTTTTACGTCAATGACATCTTCATGTCCGTCTTTATATGTAAGTACAAAATCTGCTACATATTTAATAGGAAGATATTTTTTATCTTGATGTTCAAATCCTTCCTGTAATAAATATTCTTTCTGTCGTTCACAATAGGTGATTTCCCCTGAAAGAATACCCGGAAGAACAGCATCTCTGTAAAATCTCATCTCAAGAGCAGAGTCAAATACGATCCCATCACACATGCGATTATCGGTTCGCTTACTAACATTGTACTTACTGTCTCTTTGTTTCTTTTCGCTCATAGTCCTCCTTATAAAATCCGTATAATAAAAAACAGCAGAAGTGCCTGCTGCCATAATGTTCTAAATTAATTCATGTTTACACCAAGCATCATACAGGTGCTTAGTGTCTTCTCTGTTCCAAACAAATAAAATTTTGTTCTGATCGAATCTATTGTCTGGAATGATATCCAAAAGTTCAGCTCCATAGCTTAAGTATTTAAAGTTCTGAAGCATATTTGGAATAAATACACATTCATCCGGTTCATAAGTCTTCCCGGTAATTCCACTTGTAGTTTTCATAGTTCCTCCTGCTTATAATTAAAAAAAGAGAGACACATAAAACCTAATGGCTATGTGTCTCTCAGTGATCATTTCTTTTCACTAAGAGATCCGCAAACCTATCTCCATTTCTTCTTACCACGAGAGTAAGGAGAAGGAGAAGAGGAAGGGGATTGAGCCGTTTTGTTGGTCTCAGCGAAAACTTTCTCAATAACGCCTAAAACGTCAGGGAGAAAGTCAGATTTGTTAGTTAAATCACACTTGTCTAGTTTTTGTCTTGTTTGTTCAGCATTGCATTCGCCTGTAGAATATCTCTGACAAGCATCAAATACTTTTCTACAATTGTCTGAATCAAAGATAAAATACCAAGATGGTTTATCTCTATCGACATCACAATGAGGACAGTAGTGATATGCCTTCCCACAACAAAAACAGGTTCTCTGTTTCGTTTCTCCCATGATATTCCTCCATTTCTAAATCGTTTCCAATCAAATAGCTGCCTTATCATCTGATAAGACAGCTTTTAAATTTGATTATTCTGTAGGCATTTTTGGTACGATGATATCGAAAAGTTTCTTTTCTTTATCACAGTACTGTTGCATACACTGGATTTCAAATGGATGTTTACCATCAGTAGAGAATGTTAAGTCCACATTAGAGCTTAACTTAGCCTGTGGGAATACAAGATAAGCATTATACAGTGTACTTACGTTACATACGTCAGCACCTAAAATCTGTACAATCAGTTTTCCAGCTTTAGGGAATTTTGTAGCACTGTTAGTTACTTTAACAGCTTCAGCTGTCTCATATTCGTATTCAACGAATAACTGAGAACCTTTAGATAAGCCAGTTGGTAATGTTACACTATCTGTTCCTTTAGCATGAACAAATTTATCATCACTTGCAGCTGCACCATTAGTATATTTCTTCCCTAATGTGCTATCACCTTTTAATTCATAGATGTATTTAATCTGCTCTGTAGGTGTGTGTTTTAATGTAACAGCAGTACCAGCTGCAATATCAATTGTTTCGAAAGCTGTAGCAATTACTTTAGACTCAGCATCAGCAACCTGTTTCTTTGTACCAAACTGAGCAGCAGCTAATCCTAAATCGAATAAAGAGTTAGTTGCAGAGAAAGTAGCTTTCTTAGCTCTATCGAATTCCATAATAGGAACTTCAAGAGCATCAGTAGCCTGAGTTGTGTCAGACTCGCATTTAATAGATGGCTCTGTAATCTGATTAATAGACCATAAGATTTCTCCTGTGTCTGTATCTACCATGATTGCACGTAAGCATCTATCGATGACAAAGTTATTAATGTCGAATGTACTTGCCATGTTTAATCCTCCTTGAAATATTTAAAAATTTGTATAAAAAAAGCAGCTCCATAAGAGCTACTTAATCCAATTAAGGTCTTCAGTTTTGATTTTTGAGGTATCTATCATACCTGAATAGCATCCTTGTAAAAGTGCAACAGCTTGTTTCTTTTTCTGAATCTGTTCAACGCTAGACATAAAAGCTGAGATATTTAAATCTTGAACAGATTGATAATCATACTTGAACTCTTCAGTATTTACCATTGAGATAACAAGAGGAAGAAGTATTGGTTCAAACTCTTTGTTTTGATTCATTTCATATTTCATCTTGTCTTCTTCAATAAGGATTTTTTTAGTTTCTTCGTTACCAGCGATTTCTACTTTAGGTTTGAGGCCGTGCAAAGATCTAAAATAATCACATATTTTGATATAGGCTAGCTTGTCAATCATGATGTCGTCTTCCATATCAACAAGAACAAGGTCTCCATTTACTTGATTTTGAGCCATCTCAAATTTACTGAGGTCAACTCCCATGAACAATCGTTGAGATATGTCAGTTTCAAGAGTTGGAGCCATGAGCATAAATAAATCAAAGTCTTCAACTTCTTCATAGTCTAATCCCAATTTAAAAAGCCTATATTTCATATCACTAGGAATACAGGTTAACGTAAATACAGCTTGGAAGTATTTGTCTTCACCCATCTCTTTTATGTCTCTAAGAGTAGGCTGATGAATACTTATTGCATCATTGATATAATAATCATCTCCGAAAATGATAGACAGGTCTTTATCCATGATCTACCGTATTGTCAGGAATTTCCTCATGTGAGACATTGTTATGGGCATTATTTCTATTGTCCATTCGTCCCTGATAAGGATTACTTGGAGTGATCACTCGGAATTTCAATGTCCTGCAAACATATCTGGTATCAGTAGTTCCTGACACATCGTATGTAAGTTTCATTTGAAATCCTAAATTGTTACTCCACTGAAAATTATCTCTGATGCAATATCCTAAAAGATCATGTCTTTCAGCTCCATAAGGAGTAGCGAGATTATCTTCGTGGCAAAATACTCTAAAAGTACATACCTGTTCTTTCATCATCCCATTTCTGTCATTGATATCTACATCATCAATGTCGAAACAAATGAAATTCTGGACTTCAGATTGTACTGGTTCAATATGAACTGCGGGGAATATGTTTACTCCCAAATATTCATCTGGAGAGTTTGAATCAAGTTTTGGGTTATCCAAAAGCTCGATAATATCAGAATCATTGTAAAGAATTTCTTTAATAATCCTTTTCTTGTAGATAATATCATCATCTATGTTCTGAAAATCTCTTATCATAATCCAATCACCTCCGTCTGAAATTCAGCTGTTAAATCATCTACAAATGCTTGGATGGTGATCGTCTCACCAATTAGAGAGTACACCTTATGACATTTGATATTCACTGTTGTGTCATCACAAACAATGTCAAAGTCATCTAAGTGACCCTGTGGTACTATAACATTCCACTCCACTTTTTCAGGAGAAGAAGTAGTACCATCTCCACGTTTAATAATAGTAGAGAATTTTTTAGCACTACCGCCACATTTAATCTGTGGTTTAGCACCAGCAAAGTTGATCACCAATTTATCATCTGGAAGATCAGGCAACGTAGGCTTGTCTTCATCAGTTTCAATAGTTGGTGGAACTTCGGTTTTATAATAGTCGGCAATCAATTCGTCCACATTGTCTGTGTGACCATTGAAAGCATCTTGTTTTAATGTAATTTTTGTAATCCCAAGAGGAACTGCATCCTCTCGTTTTGTAACCTTCCATGCCACTGGATGTAATGGGTTACGTGTAATTAAGAATCGTGTATCGTAATCTATGGTGTTTGTAACATCATTTGTTGGAACCCAGAATGAAATCTGGTTTTCTATACTCGTGATCAAATAATCGGTCCACACACCAGAATTGTTCTTAGTTTTATATTTAAGTCGTTAGCTTAAATAGTTTTAATTTACATATAAAGAAAGATATTTATCATATTTTCGTTGTAGATATATATTAGCGTCTTTATACATCCAATCAGCGACTATTTTTCCGTTTTCACCATAAAAATCAATTACTCCAGTAAAGTCGTTTCCCTTTTTTGCTGGTCTTAAATTAGCTTTTATGTCTGGAAAAAATTTAGATATCACTTCATAAAATTTAGAGCAAAACTTTTTAGTAGATGTGATAGAAATAATGTTTTTTCTTACACAGCCATTTCCATCAAAATATCCCCTAATAAAATGAGAATGTAAATCTTCTCTAAGCCATGTTGGGTATTCTAAACAATAGCTTTTTCTTGGAACCATTCCAAGTGACTGTAATTGACGACACATATATGCGCTAAAGATTAATAAAGTATATTGATCTTGATATGTATATCCAAAATCATGCTTATTAGAATTATCTACAAATCTTAAAGGATGTTCATTGCCAATTTCCTTATTAATTCTTTCAAGGATAGGACGATCACCTTTCTGTAAAGACATAGATATAGTCTGTTTAGGCATATAATTAGAACCATCTGCATCTAAAAATCCTAAAATATAAGCTTTTTCTGGAGTATCTATTTCATCAAAATAATGTTCATTTACTTTATAAGTTCTTTGGCCATTACCAATTCTTTTGATTCCATAAGTGTCCAGAATCCTTCCAACAAATTTATGATTGACACCATATTTTTTACCAATTGCTACAGAAGAAACTCCATCTCTATACATTTGAGCCATATCGTCTTTATGCTTTTGTGAAACGTCATTATGAGTAAAACGTCCACCCTTTAAATCTTTTATAATTTTATGAATTTCAGGATATCCATCTCCTGTAATGTCTACAATTTCTGATAAAGTTTTTCCTTTTTTAAATAAATTTCTATAATAATCTGTTTCGTATTTCATTGAATTTCCTCCTAAAAATTTCAATATAAAAAAGACAGTAATTGTTGTGTTAGGAGCACAACAAAAGAGGAGCTACCTCCTGTCCTGTCTTAATTAACTATTTATGTAAACTAAAATCCTTATGCTTTCACACAAGAGAAGAGCACATCAACACCATATTGTAAGTACAACTTAGGTGGCTCCCATTTTCAGGCACTTGCCCTACTTTGCTCGTTGAAGGTTTCTCTGTTCGAGACTTCCCGGCTGATTGTCCAATTTATTTTTTTTCAAACATTCACGCTCGCCCATATTTCATGACCACGTTGTAGTAAAATAACTTTAAGGAGTTTCCAGCAAAAAGAGAGCTTTTTCACTAACAAGTTTCCCTGATAGTGCGCACAAATTTACGAATTTCGGCTGCGGATCGCACCAAGACATGAATACACTTTCCCATTTGCAACCCACTTAAAAGTCCAATTGCAAAGAAGAATATTGTACCGATAGAAAAGAGGATGATTATCATGATCAACAATTAACCAAGTACTAAATTCCTCATCATTATTGACAGGAATATCTACATAAGTTCCTAAAGGATACTTAACCCCTGGTCTAAACTGCAGATGATAATCAATCGCATCTTTACTGATACTGTTTTTTGTATATGCTAAAAACTTTGCGTCAACATCTTCACCTAATATCCTACATTCCCGAAAGGCGGGGTCCTTTGTGAATGTGACATCCATAGCTTTCAGCGAATGGGCTCTGTACTTTTTAGAAGCAGCAGTACTATGAGCACCATTATTTAACCTATTTCTATAACTCTCTAGACTCATCTACATCATCCTCCTTGATATGGTCAACAAGTGATGTAGCATCGAGAATAGCTTTTCTATAAGCTGCATGATCGTAATCTTCTTTTAATGCTTCGTCTCTAGCCTGAGCTAAGATAGCAAGAAGATCTAATACGACTGTCTGATTAGAAAAGATTTTATTGTATCCAGATAATTTCCATAATAATCCTGCAAAGTATCTATCCAAATTAGGATCTTTTTCTTCACGCATATATAACAGCTTGAAGATGGAATTCTGAATAGTCTTTTTATGAGCATGGATCTGCTCCTTTGGAAAATTTCCATATTTGCTATTCATACATTTCTCCTAACTATTGTTCTGTCTAAATTTTTCTGTTTGATAATCTCTGTAAGCTTTTTGTTTTTCTACTCTGATCTGATCTCTCAAGGCCATTACCTTATCTAATTGATTTGATTGAGCATAAAATTTTTCTTCAGCTCCACCAAAAATCTGTTTAGTAAGAAGAGTAGAGTTCACCTGAGGGCGAATCCATTCTTCTACCATAGACAAGGCTAAGATTTCAATTTCAATATTTGAAAGATCATCTTCAAAGACCCCTTCAGTATCATCTCTCTTGGAAAGATCAGAAGTACATTTGCTAAACTTAGAAATACTTGCAGTTAAATAACCTAACAGCATTTCATTGGCATCTTTATCAGATAGATCAGCAAAATCATAATCTTCGATCTTTAATAAGAAAACAGAGTAGATGCGTTCATAAGAGGTCATAATATACCTCCTAGAGCACTAACTTAGCAAACTCAGTTCCCAGTGATTTGTCGATTGTTTTCACAATACGAATACTATCTAACTGTCCATCTTTAATAAGTTTTGCAGCAGCTGTTCTAGCAGCATCTTTAACTCCTTCAGGAGCATTGTTTAAGAATGACTCTAAGGCATCTGGTGTCTTATCAAAGAAACTTCTAGGATCATCTAATCCATAGAACTGATTTGTAATTTCCTGTAACTGAGGGTTTTCCTTTAAGAAATCTTCATCCATAACAATAAAATAAGGATAAAACAGGTAATCGGATTTTCTGGCTAACATTGCCTTTAAGTCCTGATACTCCACATCAGTAATTTCTCCATACTGGAGCCACTCATATCGAGTACGAGATTTTGCGAATGTTTCGTGATAAATTAATTCTCCTGTTGTTACTGACATACAAGGAATTAATTCCTCCTTGTCAAACACACGAGCTTTTGGCTCTGGTTTAGGAGTAGCTTTTTTTGTTCTAGTTCTTTTCGCTGTGGACTTAGCAGCAGCTTTTTCCTCGACTGCATTTTCTGTGTTAGTTTTATTAGTTTCTGGCATTTTATATCTCCTTTTTAATATCAAAAGAGCCAGCATTTAACTGGCTCAGATTTTATCCTACTGTAAATTTGTAAGTTCCGAATAACTGGTTGATAACAACATTGATACCAAGTTTCTGCATTAACTCGTACTCATATGTCATATCCTGGTTTGTTGCGCCATCATTGACCTGTTTAACAATAGCTTCACCTTCATTAACAAGCTTGATAGGTTTGTTATCAGCATCAATAGGCATTAACAGTAATTTCTTATTGTCAAGCTTTTTGTTTCTTGTTCCCTGTTCATTAACCTGAGGGATAGCCATTAATCTGATTCCTTCAAACTGTCCTAGTGTACCAGTTGTATGTCTTTCATTTCTCATATCGTCTGAAATCCAAGCAGATGGAGAAAGAGCGATAACCTGAGAAATAGCAGATCTTGTACCACAGATAACAACTTCTTTACCTGTATCTGTTTCAAGATTCTGAACAGCTTCAATTAATTTATCAGCTTCTAATTTACCTGTGATCTTTAAGTCTGTAGGTAATTTTTCATCAGCTCCCATGAAAGATTCATAGATCATGTCATTGATCTTTCTGTCAAAAGCTTCATATACTTTTGTGATCATAGCAGCAAAGTCACGTCTACCTGCCATGAATAACTCAAACTCTTCATAGATCTTAATTCCATACCAGTCTGTAGTAACAGAGAAGCTTTCTCCGATTCCTAATTTCTGGCGGATTAAGTCGTGATGATTACCAGCGAATCTACTAACTGTTAATACAGCTTGCTCTTCAACATAGAATACATTCTGATCTCCGTCAGCTAAGTTTCTCTGATCAACCCATTCCATGAAGAAAGGATTGTCTCCCCATCCACTTACAAGTAAGTTCTCTAATGTTTCCTCTAACAGTTCGAAAACTTCTGTCTGATGTCTACGGATAGCTTTTCTAAGAACTTTACGATTCTTTTCATCTTCAGCAACTCCAAGAACCTGAGCAAATTTCTTTCTGATAACAGTATTAGCAGCACTTTTAGCATCTGCAACACCGTCAATTTTCTTCATTTTGTCGTTAGCTGCGTCTAACATTAAAGCAGAGAAGTCCATATATTCCTGCTCGCCTTGTTCAAAAACAGCTTGAACTGTTTCACCCAGTTCGCTAAATTTCATAAGTCTTAACATATATTTCTCCCCTCCTTATTACGCTGCAGCCACTTCTGTGTTTTTCAGCACTTCAAGCATGACCATAGTTACACCAGATTTGATGTATGTATAACGAATTTTCGCTACAAATCCATAATCTGTAACAGCTGTTGCTTTAGCAATTTCCTGATACTTACGATCTTTTGCAACAACTAAGTTACCAACTGTAACTTTTTCTCCAGCAGCTTTTGTGATCAGATAATCAGAAATTCCATACATATCTCTTGGAACAAGAGTATAAGCACGAGCACTTTTACCTGCTTCGATCACATAGTTGTATTCAGCCTGTCCAACTGTTGTAGACTGATCATAAATTAATGCTGGATTAGCAATTAAAACAACCTGACTACCTTTTGTAGGTGTAGCTGCTTTATATTCTTCATTTCCACTTGTTTCTACTGGATCACCCAGAGCAACAATCATTCCATTTTCCATAGCAGCAGCATCGTCAACTACAGAAAAAATGTGTCCACCACCGAGATAAGTAGCATTGATCTTACTTGTCTCGACAACACCGTATTTTGTATTTGCCATTAAATTTTCCTCCTTGTTTTTAGACATTAAAAAAAGACACCACATAGGCATCCTTCAAAATTCATGTATTATTTTTCAAAATCATCAAATAATGAACCATATGGTTTATTTGCTGTAGATTCAGGTGATTTTCCACCAACACTCATACCAAATTTATGTTTAGCAGGATTTTTATAAGCAAATTCACCACTGATAGCAGCTTTTCCAATGATTTTTAAACATTCATTTTCTAACTCTCCAACAGAGAATTTTTCGATCTGTTCATATAGAGCAGAATATTCTTCAGAACCTTTTAATTTTTCTTGGAAAGAATCTAACATGGCTGTCTTTTCTTTCTTGTCAGCCTCTTTCTTAAACTCTCTAAGAGTTTCTAATTCAGGTTCCATTGCTTCATAATCAGCAACCTTGGATGTTAATTCACCAATTTTAGCTGTATATTTTTCTTCAACTGTCTTTTCAGTTGCTTTTTCAGCTTCATATTTAGCTTTATCAATCTCAGGTTGTACAATATCAGCAAGAGAGAAGTCTTCAGCTGGTTCCTCAGAACCTTCGAAATCTACAATTGTATATTTCTTTCTTTTCTTAGAGTCAAAATCAACTTTAACTTCATCGCCTGCAACATCAAAGCTGAATCCAAATAATTTGTATCCATCTTCTCTGTCGTAAGCATAAACTTCTCTGCTGTCTAGATCATAGTCCACTACAAAATATTTGGAATAGCTTCCCCAGTCGGTTTTAACTTTCTGATCAGCAAAAGCTTCACTCATAGCTTCTCCGAGATTACTAGACAGTAAGAATTCTTTTGTCTCTTTCATCTGTGTTAATTTTTCAGTCAGGGCTTTTTCGTCCATGTCTGCATATTCAAAATCAAGAGACTCTGGATCAAATCCAAAAGATTTGATAAGTTCTTTCTTATTCAAGTCATGTTCCTCCTTTTTCTTTGTGATTTCTGTGTTTTTTATTTCAAAACAGTACTGTTTAAAGTCTTCAAACATTTCATCCATTGATTCTTTGAAAGTATCTGCACTATATGTTTCTAAACATGCTGATTCAAAACATGGTGGAGCACTCTCTAACAATGTGAACGCCTGAAATTCAAAATCAGTAACATGACACACACCATCAACCATTTCATATGAATTAACACCAATCTCCATGGATTGATCTGTAATGCCATTTTCTTTGATGTGGTCATAAACTGCCTGACGTTTCCACAGAAGGACCTCACAACAAAAATAAGTCTTCACACGGCCATCATCTTCAGTAACATTTTCCCAATACCACTGTGGAGACTCAGGAATTACACCTAATGGATCAGTCAGATTGTATTCTTTCAAAACCCCGTTCTTATCTTTTCTAAATGTCGAGTCGTGAGAACCAATCTTGTCTTCATCAATTGAATAATTTGCTACAAGAGGTACGTAAGCAAGAGAAGAAGTAGCTTTTTCAAATGATTTTGTACTAATATAGCTACCATTTCTGTTTTTGCCCTCATAAGCAATGTGTAACATTCCTTTATCAAAAGTGCTATTTGCAGACACAATGTCCTCAATATAGGCACTGTATTTTAAACTCATTTTTGTTTTTTGTTTGTTTTTAGCCAAATTTCATCTTCACCGCCTTTCTTTTTGTTTTTTACAACTAAAAAAAGACCTCAGCGGTCTAGAATGTCATTTTATTTGTGAAAACCATCTTCATACGGTCATCTAATGAAAATTCCATATCTACGGCTTCCAATTTATTTTCAAAAATATAAACCGTATGATCTTTACATTTTTCAACTTTTAACAGCTTACATTTTTGTTCTAATTTTTCTTTTAGTTGCTCATCTATACAAAAGATGAATGGTTTATTCTCCATTTTTATTCTCCTCTCTGGTTGCTATACCTTCCTCAGTCATATCATCAAGGTTCTTTTCTTCAGCACCACCTTTAGAATCAGTTGTACCTGTATTAGATGTATAAGAAGAATTAAGAGGCTTCCATAATTCATCTAATCCCAGTGCATTTTCCAAACCAGTATTCTGCATAACTTCATAAGGCGTATAACCCAAAGAAGTAGCAAGTTCCATTTTTACTGGAACACCTAAGGCAGCAGCATCTTTTCTCACGTTGATATAATCTTCTTGTGTGAAATATGTATATCTGTGGAACTTGATAATATAATTTTCATTAATATTGTTTTTGATGTACATCTGAGCCCATCTCTCAATCTTAACTAAGAAATCTATGGCTACAGTTTCATCAACTTCTATAGAATGTTTCAATCCAACAGATCCACCTTTGTCAGAATTGAATAACATTTCAGATACACCAACTTTGCTCATTAAATTAGATAAAGAATTAGCAAAGATATCAGTATCAGACGTGTCATTTGTTTTAAAAGAAACGACTTCAAGATCACATGGGCTGTAAGCAGTTGCAGCCAAAGAAGGAGCAGCTTCACTTAAAAGTCCATCCATAGCTTGTACAAGATCTAAATCAACAGCAAAATCATTGATTTCTTTTGTACCAGATAACAATGGGATTTTTTGAAGTAATAAGACACTTGCTTCCAACTCTGTCTTAGCTTTGATTAAATTTTCATAGTCTAAAAGATCAATCAAAGACACAAAGAGTGGAAGTAGATATGGAAGCGGAAGAAGTGGATCGTTTCCAGAAATGATACAAATAGAGGTTTCCATAGGAATCTGAAACCATTTGTAATCCTGACCATTGCTTTTGTAAGCATTGTAGCCAGTGCTAAATACAGAATCCCACTCTTCAAGATAAATACTATTATTTCCCTGATCAAAGAAGCTTGCATTAAAGTCAAATCCATAAACACCATTGTCTACCTGAGTAACTTTGCAATATTTAGCTTCTAACTGGTATAAAAAGCATTCATCATCTCCATTGTCATAAATAAATCCAAAATAAGCACCATCTCTAAGTGCTGTTGCAATAACACCGGGCATATCGGCTTTAAAATTAATTCGCTGAACACCTTTTACAGCTTCTGTATAAGAAGTAATGAAATCAGCCTGTTCACCACTCGATAAATCTTCTTTAGGGACTAGCTGATAGTTATATAACAACATAGAAGAGTAGTATTCGATCAGTTTCCGATATGGCATACTTACTCTGTATAACCATTCAGAAACAGCTCTGATATTGTCAATATTCGATTGTGGATTCTGAATATATTGTTGTAGTTTTGCTTTTGTGTAACGAGTATAACTACGACTCGTTTCTTTATTAGCTTTTTGTAAAATTAAACTATTGACCTGACCTTGACTGAAAGTAGAAGCAAAAGGTCTTGAATAATTTCCTGATTGCATTTGTGTAACTTTACGTTTTATTGGCTGATTCTTACGCACGGGTTTCCCAGTATTTTGTTTTTTCGCCACATTATCCAAGTTCTTTCACCTCCTAGTATTGCTTCCAGTTAAATTTGGCCGGACGAATATTAATAAATTGTTGTGTATAATCAGTTTTCTTTGGTTTACGCTTAGTAATATGCTCACGTCTTCTCTGAGCTAACTCCCAAGCGAGCATGGCGATAACATAAGCTCTATCGTCATGCATTTTATTAGCTTTCTGGGGATCAAGATCAAATCTGTCCTTGCCAGAAGCCTGTTTGAATCGATAAATATTAACCAATTCAGTTTTTGCGTGATCAATCTGTTTCAAAGCAATCTCTTCATAAGTGGTTAACTTGTGAATTTGAGTATCAACAGCGATTTCTTTCTTGCTTAATATTTTTTCCTCATCCTCGGATGGGAAATAATCACGCAGAGTACGATTACCATTTTTATCAATCTCATAAATTAGGTTGATAAATCCCTTCCCGTCATACTCATTCGGAAATTCAATCAGACCTAAATCCATCATTTGAATCAAAGATTCAAACATTTCAGACTTATATTTCAATGGGGACATCAATTTTACGATGTCTGGGATAGCATTAGGGAAGTTTCTAGCTTCCTCAGCTGAATATTCCTTATCAATCAATCCACGATGCATCAATCCGTCTGAATCTTCCCAATCCTCCAGAAAGAAGTCAGTAATAGGTACGCCAGCTCCACCAGAACCTGCATCAACTAAAAATCTCTTGATATTTTGGTAATCAGCAACGCCATCACCGTTATAATCTAATAGTAATTGTTTGATTGCTTTAATCTGATTTGGGGTATTCATAGGAGTTTTATTAGCTTTGAAATAATCTTGAAGACATACAAGATTGACAATTTTCATTTTTAATCCCTGTGTAGGATCTTCATAAAGTTCTCCTATGGCAAGAGCAGAATTATCGTGTGATCTAGCAGGGTCATATGCAAAAACATACTTTCTGCGACCATCTGGATTCTTAAGAACTGGAATTCTGTTGTAAGAGTTCTTAATGATCCTTGCTCTTTTAATGATCTGACCATCTCCACCTTCATTTGTGAAGATGTTATAATATTCACGCAATGCGGCTTCCTTATCTGTTCGCATAGCACTGTCTACAGTACTTTGACTTAACAGAGGTTTAGGTAGTCCAATGCCTCTTTTTGTTGCTTTAATAATGACATCACAGCTAATATCAGCACAAAAATAGTTTTTATCTCCTGCATCCATTCGTAGGCTACATTCTCTGTACTTTTTATAAAAATACTGGTCAGTACGACCTGCAGAAGAGCAGTAGAGTAACTGATTTTCGAACATAGGTGGTTTCATAAGCATTTCAGAACCATCTCCATTTGTTCCTAATGCAAAATCAGCGTTCTGAGTTGTAAATGGTTCAGAAGTATCAAATAATTCATCTGGACTGTTCATTGCTTCATCATATACATTGCAATTGCTACGCTTGGAGCGGTTGTTGTTATATGCACCGTTCAAAGTAAAAATCTGTGCATCGTTATACAATTGATGATGATATGAAGCAGGATTGTGAACAAATCCATCTTTATTTGCATGAGATTTAATAATTTCACTTGCATAAACACTTGTAAGTGTTGTAAATGAAGGAACTTCATTCTTTGTGATCTTTTCAAGCTTTGAATACATTTCAATAGACTGTGATCCAACACCGCATAGAATATAAGCGGTGAAGTTTGGTACCAACAGAGATTTAGTCATCAAATAGATAGATGCCAATGCACTTTTACCACCATTTCGACTCATAGCCCATACTGCAACCTTAGAAGTCCAAGTATTCATGAATATATAGGTCTGATAGTCCATTAATTCAACACCAAATATCTCTGATGCGAATCTGGTAGGATTCCTTCGACCCCACTGAATGAACTCAGCAGTCTCTTTGTATTGCTCATACTGACGATTTGTAATGTCATATAAACTAGGTTTTTTGAAGATTTGATAATTCTTTGGGAGATATACACCAGATTCGTGTAATTCGTATTTCTTACTTTCTCTCAATATTCGATCACCTCACCATCTTCAGTCATGAGGCGTTTCTCAATCAGAAAATCTTTAAGATCTCTGTTTTCTACGAGAAGGATTCTTGCCCTTTCAAGAGCTTCATCACGTTCTCTACTATATTGTTCAACTAACTCAACTTTAATATCTTTGATTTCTGATGCAATGTTCTCGTCATAGCCACCATTATGTTTAATTAGGACGCTACTCCTAACTGAGTTCGACTCCTCAAGGTTTCCCTATGAGTGCAGACTATATCTTCACCCTTAATAAAAGGGGCTTATTTTTTGGAACCACCAATCGCTTGTGGCCTACTTCCTTACGGAATAGTCGTTGGACTCCATCTTTCGATAAAAGCTGCTGATTATCCATTAAAAAAGAGCAGGGGATTTAACCTCGCTCTTATACAACCAATTTTTTCAGTTTTCACAACATTCACGCCTATACCATTGCAGGTATTACGTTGTAGTTTGGTAGTCTTTAGGACTTCCCAGCAATTAAATAAGTATTTTTTCATACAGCTTACGCTATACGCAGACTAATAAGGTTAATCTGTTTATGACGAGCTTCTTCTGAAATCTCTGCAACCTGGCGCATTCCTTCACAAGTACCAATATCAAAGGTGTTAATTTCTGCCTCTCGGAACCCAATATCTCGTAAATGCTTTTCTTTCCCGGACAGAGTGAATGCACCTTTGGATTTATTATTGTTATTTGTGATAGAAATACCATTTTCTTTAGCTAATGAGTTAATATTATTGACCAGTTTTGAAACTGTTTCAGATAAGTTTTTGACAACAGCATTGTTCTGTACAGCAGTTGTAACATCAATCGTGTACGCATCAATAGCTGCGTTAAGATTTGTGATCTGAGCTTGTGACTTAACAATTTGGATTGCAGCAATCATCTTCATTGCATCATTCTTAGTTTCTTCATCCAAAAAGTTAACAAGCTGAGAGTAGAGTAGAGGCATGTCTTTTTCACTTGGGTATTCATCAAATGGATCATACCCAATGATTTTAATGACATCCTTCCTATTTTGTTCATATGCTTCTTTAAGAGCTTCAGCATCGGTATAAATGGATTCTGTTTTCACCTTCGATACATGAGTCATATCTTTAAAAATATCACTATCACGCCAACGCTTACCATGATACTGATTCAAACCAAGACTTGTTAGATAAACACCCCATATAGTTTTATTTTCTTTCTTTTTACCTCTTTCTGGAGGCTTGTTTGCACTGAATACAGCAGTTTCCCATAAATCTTCATAGAATGGCTTATCTAAATACTCTAAAGCATCTTGAACGCTTTCTCTTGTCTCTCCAAGAAATTCTCCAGCATCAGTTTTTCTACGAGCAACAGCAGTAGAACAATCTTTACAGATTCTTGTAATACCTGTTAAAACTCTAGGATCTGAACTACTATAGAATTTTGTCTTTGGAAGATCTTTGTTGCAAAAAGGACAGCGAAATGTTTCTTCTTTTTGCGCTTGTACCTTTTTAGCAGAGGATTGTGTACGGCGCATTGCAGTTTTCGCCATATCTTACTCCTAACTTAAATATATTTTTTCAGAAGCGGTTCTACCCTTACCTTCTTCAAAGATCGTAAAGTAGGCAGCAGAATCGCTTGATTGTAAAATTTTCTCAGCGAATGGATCAACACCCATTACACTTGGAACATTAATAACTTCAGCATGACGACCAACATCAGAGCTTTCTAGATGATGTATGTGACCTGCAACCAAGTAGTCTAACTTTACACCATAGAAGTTCTGAAATTTACCATACGCATCTTTAATGTTCTTTTTATCACCATGAAAAGCCAGAACATTGAAACCACAGATGTTTTCATAGATCAATCCAGTGGGATTCTCAATTACCTCAATGTTCGGGTTATTCTCTAATAATATTTTTAACATTGCTCTTACTACGATACCAAGATTTTCATGAGTGAAAGTACCCTTAGGCTGTCCAAGCATTCTCAATTCACTATGGTTACCATCAGTCATGTGGAATTTGATTCGTACGTATTGAGACAATTCATTTAACCAATTTGCAAGAAAATATCCATATCTTACAGAGCTATCAATAACTCCATATCGCAATATGAATAATTGTCCAACTCTCAGAAGACCATCAATAAAGTCTCCAAGAGAGAAGATGTGTAGCTCTGATAGATTATGTTCATCAATCAGGCCAATTGTGTAGCTTAAAAGTTTATACATTCGATTTTCAAAGATTTCTGGATTATATGAATTGATAATCTCACCTGAAAGGCCTTTAATTTCAAATTCAACACCATAGTGCTCATCTCCGAAGAACAAACAACCAGCTTCTCGATTATGAGTTACCGGCAATAAATCTGGAATTATAAAAGGTTCAAGATCTTTCATTGCCGATCCAATCTTTTCAAAGATCAGATCATCTCGACCAATCTCACGTTTCCATCTGTTTAATTCAAGTTTTTCTGTTTGAACCTGTGTCTTCAAAAGCTCTAACTCTCTAGTTTTAGCTTTCACGGCAATAAGTTCACTGCTCTGAGTCATATCAGAAAATACATTTTCATAATCTTTCTGAGCGTTTTGATATTCTTTACGATACTTAGACTCCCCATAGTTGTAACCAAGTTCTTTATTAAGATGTTTGGCTAATTCTTCCCAACTATTGCCTATAATACCGTTACTCTTCATGTCACACAGTCTCCATATGTACTGTTTTTCGTTTTCGTTTTCTTGTCTGCTTAAATCTACCAATGTGTCTTAACCCTCCCAATCTTCGTTTACCAGTTCCTTAAATCTATCAGTGAATTTACCATATGGTTGTAGTTTTGCAGGAACTGTAATAGGTTCTCTGTTCCTTGGATCAACCAATTCCTTTTCAGGAATATACCGAGATCCCAGTACAATACCAGAAGCGAGAGAAATCTCAGTGTCTTCAGCATCATTAGTTTCTTTCATAATCTTCATAACACAATCAGGAATAGCATCTAACACGATTTTACAATCACCCTTAGTGAAACCTGTTGCATCAGAGACCATTGAAACAAGATCACGTTGTTTGTGTTTAAAATAATCTCTTTTTTTCTTTTTCAATTTTCCAGCACCATCCTTTTTATCATTTCTCCGAGTTACAGTCCGTGCTTGCTGCTCATAAAGAGTCAGCGTACACATTTGGACATAGAGCTACCGATCAGAATCGAACTGATAACCTATCGCTTACAAGGCGATTGCTCTACCAATTGAGCTACGACAGCACAAAAAGAGTACATTGTAACTACCAACAATGTACTCAAATTTAGAAAAGAGGTATAAATTATGATTCCTACAAGAAATCTTAATAGCTTTGTAAATCTTTCTGAGGTATGAAACAACAATAGAAAAGCGCAATAATCAAAACTTCACAAGAAAGGAGATAATATGATTCCTCAGAAAGATTAACAGGGATAACTGGATTTGAACCAGTGAATACAGCAGTCAAAGTGCTGTGCCTTACCGCTTGGCGATATCCCTATATGTATTTTAATTTTAAAGCAGGTCTTCACCTTACAGTCATTTGTGGAATAGTTTGTTCTGCAACATAGTAGATAAGTCTGAGCTTTGAGGAGCGACCTCTAACTTCTTACCTAAGTCTAAAAGACCAGTTCTATGACATGATCAATACATGCAATGTCAACCCGCCATTCAGAATTAAGTTTTATTGTTATATACTCTATTAGCATATATATTCATTTTGAATTTGAACTTACCCTTAACTGACTTGAGCGACATACCAGCGACTTTTCTTATACACTGTCTTTTGAACAGCTTCACATCAAACTACATTATTTGGCTTTTCCACCTTTTACGTACCTGCCAGAGTACGCATTGAAGTGGATTATTCTCCACAGGAGCGTCTATTGTTGTAGCGAAAAGTTCTGTGCGTTAACCAGACCAAAATGCTGCACAATATCCATTTGCTTGAGAGTTTCTCTCTTGTCCATATCAGATCACTCCGACATAAAAAGAGACACAAAGAACGTATCCGTACAATGTATCTCTCCAATTCGACATATGTGCCTAGAATATTTCTCGGACTCATGGCATTGAGTTTTATAACCGAGTTGCTTATGTTTTAAAATACAAACACCCTAAGCTGGATTTGAACCAGCACGAACGGTTTTGGAGACCGTCATTCTACCAACTAAATTATTAGGGCGATATTACTGACATGACAGGACTCGAACCTGCAATACCAACGTCCGTAGCGTTGTGCTCTGTCCAGTTGAGCTACATGTCATTAAAATTCGACCTCAATCCACATAGGATTTTGAGGTACTTTCGTCCCTGTTGAGGGTATCGAACCCACTCGTGACCGAAGCCATCTGATTTACAGTCAGATCCGCCTCCTTAGCGGGATAAACAGGGATATAAGCCCGTGAGCTCGAAAGACATCACAGGACAACCTAAACGCTGCGACAAGGATTCGAACCTTGAGGTCACTAGGACACAATAGTTTTCAAGACTACGCCGTTATAACCATTTCGGTACCGCAGCAAAAGCGTACAGAGTGGGCTACGACCCCACGTTACATGTATTCGCATGTAAACCCAATTAGCAGTCGGGCGCCTTAAACCAACTCAGCCATCTGTACATAATTTTTGTAGACCACTTGAAGTAAAGATTCACAAATCACATTGAACCAAGTTATCGAAAGCTTCTACATGTCTTCGTCCGTGCGCATCAGACTAATCATTTTACGATGTGTGATTTATTTATACTGCCTTAGCAGTTGGTTCACCAGATCTGTCCGCAAACAGTCTGGATCTCTCGTCAATTACTTAACTAAGTATACTTTTCGGTATTTCTTCCCAAATTTTCTAACTTGAGAGTGAGAAGAGAAGTACATGTCGATGTGTTTTCCTTTGACACCGCCTCCGACATCTTCGGCCACCAGTGTCTTACCACCAATTCTCACTTTGCTACCGAGTTTAATTTTTCTTCGATCGACTGATATGGTTCTACCTTGTTTTGCTCTGCGTCCAGAAGCAGTACGGTTTCCCCATCCATCAGAACAACTACGACAACCACAGTAAGCTGTGATTTTATATGTTCCTAAACATTTGACTTTTTTGCTCTTTGCTGAAACAGAAGAAGTAAGTCCTCCGACTGAGATCAACAAAGCCATTAACAGTGCGATCATTGAAATTTTCTTTTTCATGTTTGTCTCCTTTGGTTGCTTTTACAAGTTTCCTCTGGAGGTCTATATATGTTATGGACAGTTGCAAGTCTCGGATGTCATCTCTGATTTTTGTTTTTAGCATAGACCTCGGAACCTACGAAGCGAATATTCTTTGTTGAAACAGCGTAGGCGTGAATCTTTGATCCACTGGCATTTTGAGATTTTATCTGTCCGAATAACCAATTATTTATTCTTGGAATCTTTTTTGATCTGCTGGCGTTTCTTGAATGGAACTGGTTTCAATCCCCATGCAGTTCTTAAATCTTCCAGTGAGTTGTAATGTTCAGTTACTGTATTCCTTTTCATTGTCTATATCCTTCCTTTCATATATCACTATTTTACCACCCCTTCAAAACACTAGGTTTTACCTGGGTTTCTGAGGGGTATTTAATGTGGTAATTCTGCTCACCACTCAAAAATTTGCCTTAAAATACACTTTTTAGTATATATAATTAACTCTTATTTCCTTTTCGAAAATCTGATCTTTTGAGCATTTCCTTATCCTTCCTTCCATATATCACTATTTTACCACCCCCTGAAAAACGTAGGCAGAACCTAGTGTTTTCAGGGTCAATTAATGTGGTAATTCTTTTTGCTGGCCTTATTTTTTGTCAGAATTATAGTATTTGGTATATCTATTTAACTGCATTTCACTCTTACAAGAAGTACAATACTGCCTAAGCCGTCCTTTACGATGCTTTTTCTTTTTTGAGATGTCTCTAAAAGGTTCTCCACAACAGGAGCATACAGAAATCTCAGGATATCCAATAAAGTGAAGATATCTGTTCCCAAGATTCTTGAAGTCTGTAATCTCAAGAGCAACATCTCCTGAATCGACAAGAATATCTACAGAGAAGTTTAAGCTATTAACTTTCTTGCTCATTGTTATACAATCGCTTCTGAACAGCCTGCCGATTATTTGGCATCTACGTTCTCTTGTACCTACTGTATTACCCAATGAGAATAAATCTTTGTAGTCTGTATTCACCCAATTATTGTTTTGAGGATTCAGAGCATTATAATACTTGGCCAAGCAAAGAGCAGTGAAGAGAATCTTTTGATCTCTAAGATTCTCTAACCCATTTATGGTTTCCATTTCAGACTCATAGATCGGCAGTGAATCAATTTCCACGAGAGGATACTTTTTAGCTTTGTGAATGATCTCATCAATGCATGAATACCATTTAGCTTCTCTGTAGCTCTCACAGGACTCTTTTAAGAACTCATTGATAATTTTATATACCTGTGCAGGTTCTAAGTCTTTCTCATGGATGTAATACTTTGCAAGCAGGGTAGCAGTATATGGTATACTGCCTTCCAGCTCTTTTGTTTCTAAAATTTTTTCTACCAGTGTTTTTTCATTCAGTACGATATTAATAACAATCAGCCTCCTCAAACATAGATGATTCAATTTGTTTAATAGTTTCAATGACGAAAGAATCTCCGTCATATTCAAAATCTCCTGATTCAGCTCTTACAGGATAAGAGATCTGGTGATAGTTTCTCTCTAAGAGTCTTTGGACAAGGATGTCTCCAAACATGTCCCATACAAACTGCTTACTCTTGCCATTGGTATAGCAGAGGTCAAGAAGAATGTCACAAGCTTTCTCAGGATCAGGAACAGCAGTGGCAACAGCTTCTCTAAACAACATGACTCGGTTATTGATGATGTCTGTTACATTTAGTCCAAAGCCACTCCGGCCATTGATTAGAGCATTCAGGGTTTTCATTTTCTTTGAATACTCGCTGTATAACTTCTTAAGAGCATAATAATCATTCTTGTTGTACTCATGATCTCTTTTGAGAATGGAGTAATCAAAATCTGTTTGTGTATTCAACTTTTTTAAGTAACCATCAAACTCGTCCTCAAACAGCTTACAGATTCGATTCATTACACAAGGCCCTGTACCTACAGGCAAAAACTTATAGTAGTGATCTAAGAATTCCGCTTCGTCCTCTGTGATAGGTTCTGTATCAGCTTTCTTGAGTAATTCATCAATTGTGCACCCAAACCAGATAATACATTTGTCATTTGAAGCTTTCACATAATTTGTATAATCCTTTCTCAGATGAGAGTAGATGTAGATCATGAAGTATGGCTTCTTGTCAGCTACGATTCTCTGATTAAATTCTTTTCGCTTACGATCCTTTGGTGAGTCTTCAGGATGGATGTTATTTTCCTTGCGATTGTACCAGTAAGATGGCATTGGTTTAGAAACTATCCCTTTAAGTTTATCAATCGAATTTTGTTGGTATAGCTGGCCACAAATGATTCTGTAATCTAGTTCTTTAAATTCATTGCTATTAGGTGAGTAATGAGATTGAACTTCGAACTGAGAGGTAATGATGTTAGTAGTAAACCCAATCTCATCTCCAAAAGCATCTTTGTAAGATTTTAACATGTCCTTTCTTTTTGGGATTACCTTATTAGCTTTACGCTGTACACAAACAATGGCAGGCAGTGGACGGTTGTTCTCAACAAGAATTTTATTGCTAGTGGTGAAGAAAAGGTCGCCATCGTGATCGGCGCCATTCAATGATTCACATGTATTATCCCAATTGTTGATCACACAAATGGATGGGAGATACTGGAACCAGTATGAAAGCTGCTCATTGTTCTTCACTTTAAGATTGACGATGTTATAATGGCTTGTCATTGGAGCTCTGAAGCAAGCTACTTCATCAACCTGTCTATCGATCCAATGCTTGTGATACATTTCTCCTGCTTTAAGCAATCCTGTAACTTCAAGTCCAAACATGGATTGCATGAGAGCATATGGATCACCAGCAACGATTGAATAATTACCTTTCACTTTAATGCGTCCGATCTTAGCATCTTGGATTCGTTTCTTGATAAGAGAATGAATCTTAGATCGAATGAAAGGATCTTTGATCATCTCAGGTTCTGCTATGAGTGCCTGAATATATGTAAAAGCATCTGACTGTAAGATATTCTTCTCAGTCATATTCTTACCTCGTAGGAAGAGCAGAGTCTTTCTGTAATCCATTCCAAGAATGTCTTTGATCTCTTTTATCGTTGGCTCACAAAGCTCTCTTATTTGGTCGTCTGTAAGATAATAGCTTTGTAAGAACTGATAGTTAAGATTCCTTTCAGTATCACATTCTTGTTCTGCTGTCTTGGCAAGAGCAAAGTGATAATCATACTTCTCAATGTTCTCTAAGTAGTCTTCCATAGACTCATATGCATCCCATAGCTTAAACATAGATGTTGTAAGTATCACCTGAGCGTCTCTAACGTCCCTAGGATGGCCCCAAGCATCAATAATGGTATAAGTCTTAGCTACGTCCTCTGCAAAGGCTCTAAAGTCCATACAGTGAAGCATACCTTTACAGAATGGCCATCCTCTCATGTTGCCAGATGGAAGAGGAATATCATAATCTCCATTCAGTTCACCATTCCATTGTCTTGCAAGTTCTGGAAGAACTAATCCTTCTCCATCAGATCCATTGTGTACAAACTCTTGATCATCAAGAAGAGTTACTTCCGGCTCATCTGAGTTTGTATCATCCACATAAAGAGCTTGTCCCTTAAAGATCGTCTCACAGTCTTGTACAACAATTACTCCTGATGGTGGAGTAACAACTGTAGAAGAAGAGCAGAAGAGTGCTTTGTAGGCTCCAAGCTTGTTTGGTATGATCGGAACTTCTTTATTCCTTCCTGCATCTACCTTCTCGCAAAGAGCATCGTATACATTGTCACTGACAAAGATCACAACACTGTTCTTTAAACCTCCTGTGGTTCCTAAGAAGAGATTGTAGTGGAGATCATTTACAATGAATCCATGCTTGCTGCAGTAGTCATAATCTTTCTTTGTGTCGAAGACCACTGTGAGGTAGTCTGTTTGGAATCGACATTTGTACAGATCATTGTAGAGTAGTGAGATAAGTTCTTTGCTTCCTCTGTTGGATGAAAGCTCTTTGATCTTCTTTCGGATTCTTTTTGCTCTTATGTCTGAATCATAGTCATGGATCAATGAGTCAATTGTTCTTAATGCTTCAGAACTTGAAAGAGTAATAATGTCGTCTCCATTCTCCCTCGCTTCATTGAGTGGTAGAGAAAGTTTCCACTTCGCCTTTCTTAATCGGCTGCTGTGTAGTTTGTAAATATATTTCTGACTCGTTTTTTGCTTAGAAATAATGATCACTCCTTTTTTGATTTTTTTATGTGTTGAGTGGAGAGAAATTTTTGTGATTTTTGCCCTCTCCAAAACTTAACCTCTTAGTATAAAAATTTCGGCGTCCATAATTTAAGTAATATTCTTAATGTTACTACGTAACATTAAAAATATTATTAAATCATTTATTTATTTTATAAAACACTATTATTAAATAATATTTAATATTACTGTACCGCCCGATTTCGAAGACGGCATCGTAAGAATAGCGTATTTATGCTGTTTGATACATAACAAGGGGTCTAAAACCTCTTCCAAAAAGAGGACTGATTTTACCATGTTTTTGAAGAAAAATGATAACTTTTCGAACATCTGTTTTGTACCGAACATGTTTCTTCTCATAATACTCATGAATAAAATTCATTGATACATCACTTAACTCTTCTTCAGTCATATTAAGTCCATCGAGAAGTGGTTTACGAACTTTGTTCATATACTTTATGGTGTAATTATTTATCAAATCATCTTTTCTACGCTGCGCAACTTTAATATACTTGTCAGTTAAATTATTCTGAACTCTTTTTTGATACATATAAAATTCATACTCTCTTAGGTAGCTATGCTCTTGTGGGTAGAGATACTCTAAGTCGTATACAAACTTAAAGTATAAGTCTTGAAATTCAGGATATTTTTTTATCTCGTGCTTGAACTTAGAGAATACATTTGTATACATATGAGTTGAATATATGTCAACGTCAGCATTCGTATGATATACAACACCTAAACAGTGTTTGTAGATTTCTTCTTCTCGAGGTGTGAATGGTCGCCATTCAGCTCCAGGATGATTTCTACAAATGATTTTCACATGTTTCTTAACTACACCTCTTTCTTGAAGAGACACAATTGCATTCCTAAATCTTCCTTGAGCGCAATCTTTAATTGCTTCATATGCCGTATGGAAATATTCGACAGGGTATTTAAAATCACTTAAGTCATAATCTTTTTTGTTCCCACAGATAAGTCCAAGTTTATTACACCAGTCATATTGGCTCCAGTTGTCATTAATATGATTGTCCAGAATATAGATGATCATCATTTCTAACATGTATCCAGTACTCATGAAAGGACTTTTTAATTCCCATGAGAAGGGATTCTCAACATATTCTCCTCTTGCTTTTGTCACTTTAACTTGTCCATCTTTTTGTTTTTTTACATTTACGAAATGACTTAAATTAGCTTTATGGACTGCATAGTGACTCTTTCTGCCTTCCTTGTCGATTCCAACTAATTTAAGAATGTCAGAGTATTTGCTGTACTTGTGTCCTTCTTTCAGATCGGATAAATCGAAAAGATGTTGTCTCTCTTTCATGAACCAGAACTGTTCGTTTAGATATTCGTTTCTTTCTTGTAATGTCATTTTTTTGACCTCCTTTTCGTTGTTTGTTGTTGTTAATTTAATTAAAAAGTGCATTTGTCTGAGTAATGACACTTTTCTTTCGATGAATTCACATTACCACAGATGTATGACAAAATCAATAGTTTTTTGAAGAAAAAATAAAATTGTGAGAGTAATGACACTTTTTATTTCATTTAAGTACGTTTAAGGAGGCTTAGACTGGGATTTTTATGTCAAGTGTTTTTTGAAAATTTCTTAAAATGGTGCTTTCTTTGGCTGTTTTACTGGGGTTGTTCTGGATTTTTCTTTGATTTGTTGTACTTAGATGGGTAGGAATATGGCCGTTTTATGCGATTGTACAAAAATAAAATAAATTAATTTTTTATACGCTAAAGTATTGACTTTTGAAAAATCAAGTGTTTTTTGAAAGAAATTTAAAAAAATTTTTACCGTGTGGATTTCTCAGAGAGAGTGTTTGCATTTATATAAGAAGAGCTTGGTTTTTGAAAAAATTTCAGAGAGATGGGTTTATGGCAGAACAGGTGTTCTATATTTTAGGGTGTGTTAAGAGGCGTGTTTCTGGGGAAAGTTTTTATGAGGGGGGAGGGGTGTATGTGGGGATGCTTGGAAAGAAATGTGGAGGATGTTTTTAGAGAGTTTTGAGGGGGTTAAATGGCGTAGATGTGGGGTGGAGAAACGTCTGGCTGAACTTGTGGTATAGAATTACCAGCTATACAAATATCAGCAAAACTGCGATTTAAAAATAGTTTTAAGTAGCCCCCTAAACACTTGTAAAAGTCCGTAAATAACTATTTACTTGCGTTTTTGATCAGAAATAGATAGTCAAAAAAGCACGTATTTATGCGGGTTTGAGACCGTTTGAAAAGATTTTTAAAAATAATTTTTTTAGGGTATTGCAATATTTTCGTGGGCGTGGTCTTATACAGTTGTTCAAACGAACAGGGAACTTGATAAAGCAACAACCGGCAAGGGTTGTAAAACGTGCTTGCCAATGATTCAACATAAAAAGGGGGTAGCCCTACCCCTGTATAAAAATTGGGCGTGTACCTTGATAACTTAATAAGTCTGAATCCGTTCGGCAAGTCTCCGAACAGGTTCAAAAAATCAGTTTCTTTGGAAACTGAACGACAGGCTAAAACTCTGCCCTGTTACTCATTCGTGACAGGCAGACAAGTAAACCTTTGACTTATTGCCTGTACCCAACGTCACACGAACGTGGTACAGGATTTATAAGAAGTCGTTGCAAGTCCAAAGAAGTGTAGCAGATTTTTTGAATCGGTTCGCAAAAATACAGGTAGTGACAGCCTGTAGACAAACTACCGAACAGACGAAAGACTTCCTAAGCGATATATTTTATATTTCTTAGTATAGTCGATATGACAGGGTGTCAAACATTGACGGTTGACCCAAAACACGTTCACATACTATAAGTCCCTGTGGGGGTGGGGTCCTGTCTTTCAAGTGTTTGAAAAGCGTTGCCATTGACACTATAACAGAGTACCGCCCACGGTAGAAAGTTCTAACAGGCACGACAACGGCTCTCATTCGAGCTGGGTATATTGTGCATTGAATACTACTACTTATCTAGTTCAACGGTAGGAAACTAGACTCTGTGAAATAATAGGCTATGACAGGTGCAACCCCTGTATAGTATCGAGTGAGTGCATGAACACTTGCGAGCGGTCAAAAGTCCCTTTAGGGATAATATTAGAACTCTGTGAGTTCATTAGAATACATCTAACAGGTGTGGTCTAATGAGTTCATAGGAACTCAATGCAACAAATACATATTTTTTAGGGTACGACTGTATCCGGAATAGGAGTTTATTATGAGTAGAAAATCAACAAAAACAACAACAGTAGCAAACATTACACTACCAGTCCGTAAAATGGACTTCACAGAAGCAACTAAAGAATTCCGTACTCTTTGTCGCAATTTCTATACAGATTTTGAGAAAGTCGCAGAGAACAGGGAAGCTCTACGAGCAGAGAAAACAGAGTGTGAAGAACACTTTGACACTCGAGTAAACAATGCTTTTGACGTATCCGAACCTGTGGATACAGACAAAGAATTACCAGCGGAGTATGCAGACCTTAGGAATATTCTAGAAAAATATTCTGTAATACAGGCTACAGGTCTGCTTTCTAAGGAAGATAATGACTATCTTTCTGCACTTTGCGATAAGTGGAAAAAAGCTGACGCAAAGATTAGAAACTTAAAAAATCCAGTGCCTGAGAAGTCTCTAGTTGTAGATGCAATCTATGACCTATACAAGGGATGCTCTACAGATATGAGTGAAAACCGTGACGGCTACGCTCGTAAAGTCAAGGGGTTCTTTGAATCTAAAGGCATGACACTAACTTCTTATGGTTGGGATGTGTTCAATGCTTCCATTGGGTTCAATGTGAATAATGACAAAAACTTCTTAGAGACAGGTAAGTTCTTCAACCCTATCAAAAAGAGCAAGTTTGTAGAAAGATTCTATATGTTCTTCTGTGAGGGGTTTGTAAGTGCAGATTGCTTCCCTAAGACTAAGAAAGCACGTCATGTAGATGCAGAAGAACAGGCACCAGTGGCACCTCAGAAAGTTGAAACACCTGAGGAAGTACATGAAAAGTGTGCAGACGCTCGTGCTGAAATCTCAGCTCAGAAACTGGGTACAACTGAGTCCAAACCAATGGACAAAATGACAGTGGCAGAGTTACGTACTTTCATTAAGAAACATGATACAACTGCCAAAGTATCTAAGTTGAAAAAAGCTGACTTAGTAGCTATGGCTACAAAGTTCACAAATGTAGCAGCTTAATCTTACACAAATAAATACCCCTAGTGGGTATTTATATAAGCCTGAGTGGGTACTCACTTCCAACACCTCCGAAGTGAGTACGTCACAGGGTTCGACTCCCTGTACAGGCTATAACTATCAATCTTGAATTCCTAGCGACTGCTAGGAGAAAGGGGTATATAACCATGAGCAAGAAAATCAAAGCATTTTTAAAAGACAGAACAATAGAAATCATTGGATGCTCTCTAATGATTGTAGCAGTAGTTGGTTGTTATTTAATTGGGCCAAACACTCGCACAATCACAGGCACATACAACAACGGAACTATCACAACCAAAGATGGAAATGTATGGAAAGTGTCCAATCACAACGGAATCAGCACAAACAAATCTGTCAAAGTAACTATCAAGTTCGATACAAAAGGAACTAACAGTGTACTTGATGACGAAATTGTAGAAATTAAAGAAGCCAATTAAGAAAGGAAACCGAAACTATGATGAGCCAAAGATATAAACAAGAACACTATAAGTATATGAAAGGAAGAAAGCGTAAACATAAATGTTATATTGTAGATACTGGTTGTGAAACTGGATTCTTTAGAAAGTATAAAGATGCACGCAGATATGCAAGAAAAAACAGAATAGGAATACTTGTACCCAAAATATACAAAGACAGATAAGAAAGGAAATGAAAATCATGACAAAACAGGAATTAGACGAATTAAAATTACTGACAATTAATGACCTCATACCTTTGGGGATAGCACTAGAAAGAAGAGGTCAATGGAAATCAATTAGACATTGGGAGTCTGACAAATGGAAATTTGAATGCGTGTCAGATACAGAATATTTCAAAACAGAAAGTGTTTTTGAAGCTGTAGATTGGTTCTATGATGACTTAAAACCAGATGAAGAAAAAAGCAAACCAGAATCAAAAGTAAAATTCTCAGCAGAAGTGAATGTACAGGTTACAGATGAGTACATTGAGAAAGCGAAAAGAGAAGCCAAAAGAGAAATCTTGGAACATTTACAGGCTCATTTAGATGTAATGGCACAGCAGTCTTGGGAGCTTTACATAGACGAAGGTGTAGAACAAGGGAATGATATGCACTTAGGAGAGCAGAGAGCCTTTGCAATGACGCTCGCACAGGTAAACACAATTCTTAAAAACTTATAAGAAAGGAAACTAAAACCATGAGAACAAAAAGAGAATTAATGACAGAAATTTTAGAAACAGCTGTAATCGAATCTGTAAAGTCAGATTGTGAAGTTGTCCATTACGATGTAGAAGTACACGGGGAGATGCACAGATTACAAGTAATTACAGGTCAATTTTTTGTTGAGTTTCATCATCTGGAAGATGGAGAGTATGACTACAATTGTCCACACTTAGTCTATACTTTCGATCCATGGGAAATCGAAGAAGCGTTGGATACTTTCTTTATGATGGATGGAGAAACAGGAGAACTTCATGTTGACGAAAGCAAAATCGAACTTGGTGCCGATGAAGAAGAGAACTATGAGTTGGAAGCAAAAGCAGATGAAGAACAATCAAAGCTTACAATAGCCGTGGAAGAAGCGAAAAAGGAAGCGAAGATTGAAGTTTTGACAAAACTAAAAGCACGCTATGTGAATTTATATAATCAGTATATAGGTGGGGAAAGTAGTAACGGTTATGACCTAGGCGGAGCATTAGCATGCAACGCATGTATTATAAGTATTGAAAACATGTTAGAAGATTTAAAATAATCGATAAATCAATACATAGAGGGGTAGTGATTTGATATATATCTAGTACAAACTGTATATATTTGTAGCTAGAAAATCAGCCTTAGATAGCCAGTAAAGGAAATCCAAGGCTCTTTTTGTATCTATAAATATATTAATTCTTGTGGATGCACAAGAGAAAGGAAGAGCCTATGGGATTAACAAAAAAGGAAATCTGTGAACGCTCAGAAACCATTGCATATTACAGTGGTTTATGTGGCGTAGAAGTGAAACAAATTACTTATGGAATTGAAGACTACATGTACTGTGAGTCTGGAGCCTGGGGTGGTGGCAAGAGCTATCACAAACTAAAAATCCAGACAGACATCAAAGGAAATATGTTCGTGAAATTACACGGGTATAGACTATTCTTAGATGAATTCATTCGTACAGGAAAGGAACAGACAAAGCTATGGGAACTATAACATCTTTAACATTGTTTGAACAACAGTGCATGGAACAAAAGACATTCAAACTGAAAACACTAAAAGATTTTGGTCATGCAACTTACAAAGGATTTACACTTCGCAATGGATATAGATATGGAATCACAGAGGAAGACGGAATCTATGTTGCGACTTCAAACTGGCAACAAGGGAACTTCATTTATATGTACTTTTATAATGAATTAACAAGCCAGTGGGAAGGATTATGGATTGACTTAGAAGACGTAGAGATTGTGGAAGAGAAAGGAAATTAAGATGGAAATTATAATTATTGCAAGTGCACTTTTTGGGATTATGACCGGATGGGCGTTAGGATACTCAATTAAAGAAGCTGAGGTAAAAGATACAAAGAACTTAGTCGATAATCTGAACAAGTTAACCAGCAAAATAACCGAAGTCGAAAAGGAACTGGCAGAAACCAAAAAGGAAAGAGATTACGAAAAAAGCATGAACATTCATTGGTTCAATGAATATGAAAGAGTACGAGAAAAACATTATAGAGAAATGTCAAAACTCCGCCAGCAAACGGACTTTTTCGCAGCTGATGGAATAGACAAGTTTGTGGAAATGCGAAAACTAAAAAGCAAATGTTCAGAAGCTGTCAAGTATGCTATGAAAATGTCTCATCCAGACAACAATGGAAACGCAGAAGACTTTATGAAGTTCAGAAAGCTTTATAAAGAAATAACAGAGCAGAGAGGAAATTAAGATGTGGGAAATTGGAGATAGAGTGGTTGTTACTAAAGCCCCAGGTAGAACAATTGTAGCTAAGCTAGGCTACAAGGGAACAGTTATTGATGTAGTAGATACAAGTGTACTTGTTGAATTTGATAAATACATTGGTGGACATAGTGGAAGTTGGAGTTCTCGTAACGGAAAGTTCGGACATTGTTATTGGCTACATCAGCTTGACGATGCAGACACAATTGGGGCTTATGTAGACTTTGCTTTAAGAGAAGAAGATTGTGTGTGTAAGAAAATCAAAAGAAAAAACAACTTCTACTAAAAGAAAGGCAAGGTAAACATGAGAGAACTTAAACTTGAAGATTGTAAGGTTGGGATGACTCTTAAGCTAAAGGAAGATTGTCCTTTTAGAAAGTATTGGGAAATAGATCCTAAGGAACCGGTAAAGTGCATTGTCGTAGCAATGAACAGGGGTCGAAAAGATAACATTTTTGTAGATATCTACTATGAACATGAGCGAAAATGTACCCCAAAGAATTGGTATTTCTATACAGAGGATTCATTAATAGACGCTAACGATGATGAACTAATCTCAAAGAACTTAGAGCATCCGAACAAGCGAAAGAACAATTATTACTAAGAGGTGTAATATGCAGAAAGAAAGAGAAATTCAATTTGAAGATTGTCATATTGGCGATGTTTTTAAGTTAGATAGACGTTCGCCATGGGTTGTGGAATGGATAATGGAATCAAATGGATACATCCCTAGAGAAGAAATCACAGCAGAGATTGTGCATATGATAAATAATGGTGACGTCAAAGAAGTTGGGATAAATGTTTATATAGGTAAAGCTTCATATGATCATTTTGATACTTCTTATCTCCGAGAGGGAAGTAGGTATAAGGAAGACAATCTTGAAATGAATCTTAAAATGAAAAATCGTATCAAAGCAGGAAGAAAGAACAATTATTATTAGGAGTGATTATATGAAGACAAAAGAAAGAGGAATTCGATTCGAAGATTGCCATGTTGGAGATGTACTTAGGTTAAAAACAAGATGTCCTTTTGTAGACTATTACCTTACATCTGAGGGAATTGCTGTAGCAATAGAAGATAAGGTTACTGCAACAGTAGTTTACAAAAAAAGAAATACTCTTGATGTAATAGTACATATAAATGGAAAAAGATGTTTACTAGATTGGGATTGTTGGCTTGCAAGGAATTCAGCTTCTCTTGAACATGTTTTTCACATTAATGTCGATTCTAAGATTAACCGAAAGAACAACTATTATTAGATAGATACATATAAATAAGGTATTTCAAAATCAGTGGAGTGATTTTTGTTAATACATGAAGAAAGGCGGGATTTATTCCCGTCTTTTTTCAAAATAGAAAGGAAATTAAGATGAGCAAATTTAGATATTTAAATGAAGAAGAAACAAAAGTGTTATTACAGGTAACAGAATGGTTAGATAACCATTTCTTTAATCCAGAAAATAAATTCGATGAAGAACATTTTGAGAAATACATGAGAGCAATCATTGATAACACAAGGGAAATGTACGAAGCGGTATACATCTGTGTGAATACAAAACCTGTAACTGTAATGATTTATGACTATGTGCTTGACATCATTATTGCTGATGCACAAGTTGACAAAGAAGCTAGAGAGATTGTAGAGATTGCTTTTACAACTTGGTTAATAAACATGACAGACAAGCCATTTGAAAAGATTTTTGAATGGATGATTGAAGAAAGCTACAGAATAAGAAAAGGAAGAGAGGATGAAGAAGATGAATAGATTTGAAACAGTAATGAAGTTAATGTGTTGGATTGCAGCAGTGACATTGGCATGGATGCACGTTTCAATTGTTGCAGTGATTGCACTTGCATTGGTTGGAACTTTTGGAAGCGAGGTTGATTTGAGTGCAAAGTAGAGAAACGAGAAGGCAAGTATGTTTTGAAGATTGCCATGTTGGAGATGTTTTTGGAATAGATAAAGATAGTCCTTATGTACGTAGAGAGAGATTAGTTGTAGACAGCTTATATGATCTTGAACCATCAGATGTATTAAAGGCAAAAGTTATATTTGTAGACAAAGAAGATTCTTCCATTCGCATACGGGTTTATGTAAATAATGAAAAGAATCCAAGATTTTCAGGTTGGCTTTACTCTTGGATATACAATTCAGAAACACCATTACATGGTTTAGATTTGTTTATTGAGGACAATCTCAGATTCTTGTCAAAGAGAAAGAATAATTACTGGTAAAGAGAGGTGTGAGGATGGAAGAGAAAAGACAAGTATGCTTCGATGATTGCGAAGTTGGCATGTTTTTTAGGATTAATAAAGACTGTCCATGGATGTATGACAATGACTGGATGGATGGTTTTGATACATTGAGAAATGCAGATGAGTTAAAAGTTAAAATTATTGATAAAGACGCTGATGATACCAGTGTTAAGATAGAATTTTGGGCAGATGGTCAAAAGACAGATATAACAGATTGGCTCTATCAGTTTGAAGACTATCCAGAAGACAGAATTGGAAATAATCTTGAGTTCCTACGAAAAAGGAAAAATAACTACTATTGATGAGGTGGTGTAAATGGATAATGAATTAAGAATTGGTATGCAATTCTTGGAAGTAAAAACGGGAATTGTCTGGAAGCTTACAGATATGAATTTTATACAAGAAGGGCTTTATATAAAAGACATATCATTGTGTTTTCAGGCTGTATATGTAAATACAGATGAGGACGATGTATGGAAAAGTACATCGTCAATGATGCCTAAGACAATGCTCGAAAGAAGATTGAAAAAAGGCGAATGGAAACAAATAAACAACAAAAAAAACAATTACTATTGATTAATAGTAGAAAGGACATATTATGGAGGATTTAAGATTAGTAACGACAGAAGAATTTAATGGAGTTGATTGCAACTTTTACAAGGCAGATAGTAACATGTGGATGACTAGAGGACAGATTGGTAAAGCTTTAGGATATCACAATCCAAGGATTGCAATCGGGAAAATGCATACTGCACATAGAGATAGACTTGATCCACTTTCAGTTGATACCAATTTAGTGTCTACTGACAGAAAAGAATATTCTACCTATATATATAATGAAAGAGGTATCTTTGAAATTTGTAGATGGTCAAGACAACCAAAGGCAAATGAATTTATGGATTGGGTATGGGACATTATAGAAGCATATAGACGTGGAGAATTCCAGAGAAAGCCTAGGGAAACAGCCATTACACCTGTTGAGAAATTCTTAGATGGAATGCAGAATATGTTCTTAGAAATGAGAGAAGAGAACAAAATATTCAAAGATACTGTGTTGAAGATTTTAGAATCTCAGCAAGGGCAGGAAGTACAAAAACCTGTTGAAAAACTTGAAGCTCAAGAGAAAACTGTTAATCAAGTAAAAACAAAACCAGCTGTTAAGCCAGTTGTTAAGATTGAAAACCCTAGATTAGACACTTGGAAGTTCGAAATTGGTACTAAAGCAGCCTATATTGTTTTTAATGGAAATGAATATAAAACAAAAGGAAAAGTATTCTCAGCATGTTATTCAAAAATGAAGAATGTGTATGGAATTTGTTGGTCACAGGAAAATAAAGAATACAGAAGAGCTTTCGGTTTAGAATCTCAGAGAGGTAGATTAAGTACTTTAGATGTTGTATTCAATGATGAAAATTTGAAAGACCTGTTTGACAGTATTCTTGATGGAATATATGAAAACACAAAAAGAAAAGCTATAAAGAGAAATACGGGAACCAATCCAGAAAAAGATTGGCAATATTATAAAGAAAAGATTCAAAAACTTTGTGAGCAAACAGGCAACAAAAGTTTAGGCGGAAGCTCTATTTACTCAGGAATCATTAGAAAGATGGATGTAGACTGGAGCAAGTATGAAACAAACAAAAAGAAAACTGAATTAGTTAGAAAGTATCCAGAGTTATTTGCAGAGTTCTCTAAGACAGCGGATAAGTATTTAGAGGAGAAGTTAAAATGTTATCTTTAGTAGCTAATGTATAGAATGTAAAAGAATAGTTATACCCTAATA
>OLNK01000262.1_pt1 | contig 76920 bp, 78 predicted proteins | sample 1672791 | NCBI WGS metagenome assembly OLNK01 (sample SAMEA3136724, study PRJEB25190) | human gut metagenome | biome: human gut; feature: human-associated habitat; material: faeces | place: Austria | collected 2013 | reverse complement strand
AAGTGAAAGACGGTCATCTGATCGTTAACGGTAAAAAAATCCGTGTTACCGCTGAGCGTGACCCGGCTAACCTGAAGTGGGACGAAGTGGGTGTTGACGTTGTTGCTGAAGCAACCGGTATCTTCCTGACCGACGAAACCGCTCGTAAACACATCACCGCTGGCGCGAAAAAAGTCGTACTGACTGGCCCGTCCAAAGACAACACTCCGATGTTTGTTAAAGGCGCTAACTTTGACAAATACGAAGGCCAGGACATCGTTTCCAACGCATCCTGCACCACCAACTGCCTGGCTCCGCTGGCAAAAGTTATCAACGACAACTTCGGCATCATCGAAGGTCTGATGACCACCGTTCACGCAACCACCGCGACTCAGAAAACCGTTGATGGCCCGTCTCACAAAGACTGGCGCGGCGGCCGCGGCGCTTCCCAGAACATCATCCCGTCCTCTACCGGCGCTGCTAAAGCTGTAGGTAAAGTTCTGCCAGAACTGAATGGCAAACTGACCGGTATGGCGTTCCGCGTTCCGACTCCGAACGTATCCGTTGTTGACCTGACCGTTCGTCTGGAAAAAGCTGCTTCTTATGAAGAAATTAAGAAAGCAATCAAAGCTGCTTCCGAAGGCGCAATGAAAGGCGTTCTGGGCTACACCGAAGACGACGTGGTATCCACCGATTTCAACGGTGAAATCTGCACTTCCGTATTCGACGCCAAAGCGGGTATCGCTCTGAACGACAACTTTGTGAAACTGGTTTCCTGGTACGATAACGAAACTGGTTACTCCAACAAGGTTCTGGACCTGATTGCTCACATCTCCAAATAAGTTGAGATGAGACAGTAATCTGTAAGAGCGACTTCGGTCGCTCTTTTTTTTGTCTGAAGATAAAGGATTGCGTAATGATTAATAAAATTTTTGCCCTCCCGGTTATCGAACAGCTTACCCCTGTACTTTCCCGCCGCCAGCTTGATGACCTGGAGCTGATCGTCGTTGACCATCCGCAGGTGAAAGCGTCCGTGGCTTTCCAGGGCGCTCACCTGCTCTCCTGGAAGCCCGCTGGCGAAGAAGAAGTCCTGTGGCTCAGCGGCAACACCCCATTTAAAAACGGCGTTGCCCTGCGCGGCGGCGTGCCGATTTGCTGGCCGTGGTTTGGTCCTTCTGCTCAGCAGGGTCTGCCCTCCCACGGCTTTGCCCGCAACCTGCCGTGGGCCCTGAAAGGGCACGATGAAGACGACAACGGCGTGGTGCTGACCTTTGCACTGAAAAGCAGCGACGCCACCCGCCAGTACTGGCCGCACGAGTTCACCCTGCTGGCGCGCTTTAAGCTGGGCAAAACCTGCGAAATTGAGCTGGAAGCGCACGGCGAATTTGAAACCACGTCAGCCCTGCATACCTATTTCAACGTCGGCGACATTGCGGCAGTGAAGGTCAGCGGTCTGGGCGACCGTTATATTGATAAAGTGAAAAACGCGGAAGAAGGCGTATTAAGCAACGGCACAGAGACTTTTCCCGATCGTACCGACCGCGTCTATCTGAATGCCGAAACCTGCAGCGTGATTCATGACGATGCGCTGAACCGCAACATCGACGTTACGCATCATCACAACAGCAACGTAGTGGCCTGGAACCCGGGCCCGGCGCTTTCCGTCAGCATGGGCGACATGCCGGATGATGGTTACAAGACCTTCGTTTGTGTAGAAACCTGCTGCGTGACCGAAACGCAGAAGGCCAGCGAAGAGAAACCTTCGCGCCTGACGCAAACCCTTCGCGTGGTGAAACGCTAACGCCAGGAAGCTTGGCCCACGGGTTAACCGCGTGTGCGCCATATCTGCCGGATGACGGCTGAAGCCCCGTGAAGTCGGGGCTTTTCTTTAACGCTTGTTCAGACCATATCCAGCGGCGTTTTTCTGGCCGGCGCCGGGTAGGCGTTATCCAGAAGCGCAAGCTCCTCACCGTTCAGCACAATATCCAGCACCGCGGCATTTTGCCTGACATGCTCAATGCTTGACGCTTTCGGGATCGCCATTACGCCCCGGTGGCTAATCACCCACGCCAGCAGAATCTGCGCCGCGGTTACGCCCCGCTCCTGCGCAATATTTTTCACAACGGTATGATTTAAAAGTCCATTGCGCAGTCGACCGGCCTGAGCCAGCGGACAATATGCCATCACCGGCAGCCGCTGCTGCTGGCACCACGGCAGCAGGTCATGTTCAATACCGCGGGAGGCCAGATGGTAGAGCACCTGGTTGGTAGCGCACTGTTCGCCGCCGTCCGCCTGCCAGAGTTCCTGCATATCATCGTAATCGAGGTTTGATACGCCCCAGCGGCGAATTTTTCCCTGCGCAACGAGCGCGTCCATGCCCGCAACCGTCTCCTGCAATGAATAGTCCCCGCGCCAGTGCAGCAGGTAGAGATCCAGATAGTCGGTATTGAGGCGGCGCAGGCTCTCCTCGCAGGCGCTGGCTATTTTGCGGCCGCCAGCGTTCCACGGATAGACTTTAGACACCAGCACCACGCGCTCGCGCTGCCCGCGAATGGCCTCGCCGACAACCTCTTCGGCGCCGCCGTCGGCGTACATTTCCGCCGTATCGATCACCGTCAGGCCAAGATCGATGCCCGCGCGTAGTGCAGCAGACTCCTGCGCGCGCAGAGCCGGGTTTTCGCCCATGAACCAGGTCCCCTGCCCTATGAGCGGAACCGCTGAATGCTCGCCAAAACGGATGGTCCTTTCTGCCATGACATACTCCTGTGTTTGATTGCACCACCGTAATGCAAAACAGGGCTTTACGCCCTGTTTTGATGGACAAATTGCACTGTAATAATGCACTATCAGAAGGAGTAAGTGATCCCGGTTGAAATCAGCCCGCTCCAGGATTTGTCCACCATCGGGCTATCGGTAATTTCGTCAGACAGGCGGGTATAACGCGCCACGCCGTATACGCTCCAGTCGCCGAGGAAACGATAGTTAGCCGACAGCTCGAGGTACGGGTTCCAGCTGCTGTCCGGATCGTAGCTGCGCATGCCGCTGCGATTCGATTCATGCTTCGAAACACCGTAGTAGTACTCGTTCTGGTTGTCGCTGTTCCACTCCACGCCAATACCCGGCGTAAGCGTCAGGTTGCCGTTGGTATAGCGATACAGCCAGGCCAGATCCCACACGATACCGTTGCTGTTATCGAGGGTGTCCCCCGACAGTGCGGTGCGCAGGAAACCGTACTGCGTATAGTGTTCGTAGGAAAGCCCTGCCATCACCGTGGACTTACGTTTATCCAGACGGCGCATCTGCTCGCTATCGCTGTCGCCTGGCTTAAAGTACATCGGCGACCAGTAGGCGGTCACGGAGAGCTTATCGTTGGTATCATTCCACAGGTAGAGGCCACCGCCCAGGCCGCGGAACCAGAAGTTATCGCTCTCGTAATTAATCACCGGCACCGGGTAAACATCAGCATCATATTGCTTGTACGGATGTTCAACGACGCCTACACCCGCCCCTAAAGTGAACTTCCCTTCAGCGTGTACGGCGGATGCTGAAGTCGCAATCAACACACCAAGTGCCAGAAGTTTGATTTTAGTCACGATCCATATTCCTGTTGTCAAATTATTAGCGCAGGCAGTTTAACGTTGTATACGTCATGCCTCAAATTCTTTACCAGTCATTACACTGAATTCACCAGATTCTCATCATCAGATGACCACCCGCTGACAGCTGAATGACAGCGTCATGACGCGGCGAAACCCGAAGTGCGAATGAGACGCTGCTTTTCCGGATGAGTTGTTGATAAGTCATTGAAATTGATTTTCTGCGCCATGCAAGTTTTCCAAATGCATCTACGCTTTAATTTAGAAGAAGTAAATGCGGGGCACGTTATCCCGAGACTTCGCCAACCTGGCATAAGGGTTGCTGGAGATTCAGAGAGCGCTGTGCAGCTTACCTCTTCCGGGGGCTCCCACTATTCATATGAACGGCTCTCAACCTGTGCTAAAAACGAAAGGACGGCATGCCATGAATATATTCGATCACTATCGCCAGCGCTATGAAGCTGCCAAGGACGAAGAGTTCACACTGCAGGAGTTTCTTACCATCTGTCGGCAAGATCGCAGTGCTTATGCTAACGCAGCAGAAAGATTGCTGATGGCCATCGGTGAGCCGGTCATGGTCGATACGGCCCTCGAACCCAGGCTATCCCGTCTCTTTTCAAACCGGGTCGTCGCGCGCTACCCGGCCTTTGAAGAGTTTTACGGTATGGAAGATGCCATCGAGCAAATTGTTTCTTACTTAAAACACGCCGCTCAGGGGCTGGAAGAGAAGAAACAGATTCTGTATCTGCTGGGCCCCGTGGGCGGCGGTAAATCATCGCTTGCCGAACGCCTGAAGTCCTTGATGCAGCGCGTCCCTATCTATGTGCTCAGCGCAAACGGTGAGCGCAGCCCGGTCAACGACCATCCGCTGTGTCTGTTTAACCCGCAGGAGGATGCGCAAATCCTCGAAAAAGAGTACGGCATTCCAAACCGCTATCTGGGGACGATTATGTCGCCGTGGGCGGCCAAGCGTCTGCATGAATTCGGCGGCGACATCACGAAATTCCGCGTGGTGAAAGTGTGGCCGTCAATCCTGGCGCAGATTGCCATCGCCAAAACCGAGCCCGGTGACGAAAACAACCAGGACATCTCGGCGCTGGTCGGTAAAGTCGATATCCGTAAACTGGAACACTACGCGCAGAATGACCCGGATGCCTACGGCTACTCCGGCGCTCTGTGCCGCGCCAACCAGGGGCTGATGGAGTTCGTCGAGATGTTTAAAGCGCCTATCAAGGTGCTGCATCCGCTGCTGACCGCGACGCAGGAAGGCAACTATAACGGTACCGAAGGGATCTCCGCCTTGCCGTTCAACGGGATTATCCTCGCCCACTCCAACGAATCGGAATGGGTGACCTTCCGTAATAACAAAAACAATGAGGCCTTCCTCGACCGCGTGTATATCGTCAAGGTGCCTTATTGCCTGCGTATCTCGGAAGAGATCCGTATCTATGAAAAACTGCTTAACAACAGCGAGCTGACCCATGCGCCGTGCGCGCCGGGCACGCTGGAAACGCTGTCGCGCTTCTCCATTCTGTCGCGCCTGAAAGAGCCTGAAAACTCAAGCATTTATTCAAAAATGCGCGTCTATGACGGCGAAAGCCTGAAAGACACCGACCCGAAAGCGAAATCCTATCAGGAGTATCGCGATTATGCCGGCGTTGATGAAGGGATGAACGGCCTGTCTACCCGCTTCGCGTTCAAAATCCTGTCGCGGGTATTTAACTTTGACCATGCCGAAGTCGCCGCCAACCCGGTGCATCTGTTCTACGTCCTTGAGCAGCAGATCGAGCGCGAGCAGTTCCCGCAGGAGCAGTCAGAGCGTTACCTTGAGTTCCTCAAAGGCTATCTGATCCCGAAATACGCCGAGTTTATCGGGAAAGAGATCCAGACCGCCTACCTTGAATCCTACTCGGAGTACGGGCAGAACATTTTTGACCGTTATGTCACCTACGCTGACTTCTGGATTCAGGATCAGGAGTATCGCGACCCGGATACCGGCCAGCTGTTTGACCGCGAGTCGCTGAATGCGGAACTGGAGAAAATCGAGAAGCCTGCCGGGATCAGCAACCCGAAAGACTTCCGTAACGAAATAGTCAACTTCGTGCTGCGCGCCAGAGCGCACAACAGCGGGCGTAATCCAAACTGGACCAGCTACGAGAAACTGCGCACGGTTATCGAGAAGAAAATGTTCTCCAATACCGAAGAGCTGTTGCCGGTGATTTCCTTCAACACCAAAACGTCAACCGATGAGCAGAAAAAACACGATGACTTTGTCGACCGCATGATGGAAAAAGGCTATACCCGCAAGCAGGTTCGCCTGCTGTGCGAATGGTATCTGCGGGTACGTAAATCATCCTGATAGACCAGCCCGGCTGGCAGCGGCTGCCGGGCTAATAATAACTGCGAAGACCCAATGACATTCAGCGCCAGGCATATTTCGGCGCCTGAATGGCCGGGGCATAAGTTGGCAAATGCAGTACAGGAGGGCATATGACCTGGTTCATAGACCGACGCCTGAACGGGAAAAATAAAAGCGCCGTCAACCGGCAGCGCTTTCTGCGCCGCTATAAAGCGCAGATAAAACAGTCGATCTCCGAGGCCATAAACAAGCGCTCGGTGACCGATATTCAGAGCGGAGAGTCCGTCTCCATCCCAACGGACGATATTAACGAACCGATGTTTCATCAGGGGCGCGGCGGCCTGCGCAATCGCGTACACCCGGGTAACGATCACTTCGTACAGAATGACCGCATTGAGCGCCCTCAGGGCGGCGGAGGCGGTGGAGGCAGCGGTCAGGGCCAGGCCAGCGCCGACGGCGAAGGCCAGGATGAGTTTGTTTTTCAGATTTCGAAAGACGAATATCTCGATCTGCTCTTTGAAGATCTCGCCCTGCCGAACCTGAAGAAAAACCAGCAGCGTCAGCTGACGGAGTATAAAACCCATCGCGCGGGCTATACCGCTAACGGTGTGCCCGCTAACATCAGCGTCGTTCGCTCGCTGCAAAACTCGCTGGCGCGCCGCACGGCGATGACCGCCGGTAAACGCCGGGAACTGCACGCGCTGGAAGAAGACCTGGACACCATTAGCAAAAGCGAACCGGCGCAGCTGCTGGAAGAGGAGCGGCTGCGCAAAGAGATAGCCGAACTGCGGGCGAAAATTGACCGCGTGCCGTTCATTGACACTTTCGATCTGCGTTACAAGAACTACGAAAAACGACCAGAACCGTCAAGTCAGGCCGTGATGTTCTGCCTGATGGACGTTTCCGGCTCCATGGACCAGGCGACAAAGGACATGGCAAAACGCTTTTACATCCTGCTGTATCTGTTCCTCAGCCGGACCTATAAAAACGTTGATGTGGTTTATATCCGCCACCATACGCAGGCGAAAGAGGTCGACGAACACGAATTCTTCTATTCGCAGGAAACCGGCGGCACCATTGTCTCCAGCGCCCTGAAGCTGATGGATGAAGTGGTCAAAGAGCGCTATGACCCGGCGCAGTGGAATATCTACGCCGCGCAGGCTTCGGATGGCGATAACTGGGCGGACGATTCGCCGCTGTGTCACGAACTGCTGGCGAAGAAAATCCTGCCCGTGGTGCGCTACTATAGCTATATCGAGATAACCCGGCGCGCGCACCAGACGCTGTGGCGGGAATATGAACACCTGCAGTCAACCTTCGAAAACTTTGCTATGCAGCATATTCGCGACCCGGAAGATATTTATCCGGTGTTCCGTGAACTTTTTCACAAGCAAACCTCAAAAGCGGACGGTTAAGCCTTTCCGGACAGCCAGCACAGACGCTGGCTGTTTTTTTACCCCACCTTACCCGGCTCGCGCCTGTTGCAGGGTGACGGGATCAATCTCCGACATTATCAGGTCGGGCAAGCTCTCCAGCTGGTATACCTTGCCGCATTTAACGATAATCTGCCGCGCGTTGTCGTACCCCGGTGCCCAGAGTCGATTATTCATCCGCACATCTTTGTAGACCGCGATAAGCGGTTTTTTCCACGCCGCCGCCATATGCACCACCGAGGTATCCGGCGAGATAACTAAGTCGGCCTCGGCGATAAGCGCCATGCAGTGGTGCAGCGTTTTGAACGGATTCACGCAGACCTTCTCCGGCAGGGGGATCCGGATTTCATTGCGATGATCGAGCAATATGATATTGACGTCCGGATAATCCTCGCACAGCCTGGCCAGAAGCGTTGCCAGCTGCGCCTGCGACATACTGCGGTCCTGATGCCCGGCAAAAATATTAATCACCACGTTACGCCCGTTGAGCGCCGCCAGATAATCACGAACCTGCTGGCAGATATCCTGTGGAATATGCAGATCATAAGATTGCAGAGATTTTTTATCCAGCTGCAGATAATCAGCGATAAAAGAAAATGTCTTACTGACGTGCCAGTTTTCACAGTCAAAATCAAAAGACTTGCTGTAGTGTTTAATAGAAGGCCACTTATTGAAACCCAGTACCGCTCTGGGCTTTATCTGTCGTAACAGCAGCATCCTGTGTACCGGAATATCAAACAACGACGGGTCGATTACAATATCGTACTTATTATTCGCAAGCTCAGTAATAACTGACTGAGGAACGTTATGGGTAAATTTGTGCAAATAATCCGCCGAGTCGACATTCTCGGCCTCATAGATATGGCGAATGCGAGGATTATACCGCATGACCTGACTATTGGATTTGGTCAACAGAAAGTCAACGGTCATTCCCGCCTCGTGAAGGCATTTAACCAGCGCTGAATCAACAACTACATCGCCGATCGCACCTTCATTACGCATTAACAGCACCGTTTTCGCGGAGGTTAAATCAGCTTCACGGCGCGCGCGACTATCCCAGAACGCTTTAGCGATATAGACTCGCAAATCGTTGCGTATTTTCTTAAAAAAATAATTTCGACGCCTGTTTAGCGCCCTTATTTTTTTAAACTTTCGAGGGGTTCCCTGCACCGCTGCGTTTTCCATCATGATAACCTCATTGCCGCTTTCAATAGTACTGCCTGTAACCCTGCTAAGGACTGGTAAAAATAAGAAAAGTTCGCTTGATAATTAACATTATTCCATTTTTAGCTGCACCAGGATAGCCATAGCAGCGTCATTGCAGCATATTTCATTGAGGATAAAATGAGTGAAAAATGGATTTTGCAGGATATTTACGACAGCAACATTCATTAGCTCCCTCATATTTAATAAACTATTTATTTCCATTGCCGCGCGATGCTGACCGAGCCCAGCACTGGATAGATAAACAGTCTGTCTGCCACCGAACGTGGCGTCCCTGCGCCGCACATGGTAGAATTGTCTTAATTGTGCTGGCGAAATTATCATCATGAAATTACAGAATAAATTACTCCGTCATTTCATTTCTGCGGGGGTGGTTGTCCTGACATCTTCATTTCTGGTGTATGAATTAGTCGCCAGCCATCGGGATATGTCGGAATACATGCGCTACATCGTCGAGAAGGGCGAATCCGCCTTTCTGTACGATAAATATCAAAATCAGCTGGTTATCTCCCAGGTCTCGCGAAAGCTGGATACGCATCCCACTGTCGAAAAGGCCCAACAGGCCTGCGCTGGCGTGCAGACCAATGGCAACGTATACGGGCTCAATATCGCCGGGCATACCTTCCCCGGGCTTCACGGTACGCTCAGCACCACCCAGCCTTCGTGCGAGCCGTGGATTAACGATCTCCCGGCGCTGCAGGCTTTTGATGCCGCGATAGCCCAAAGCGATATTATCGCCGCGCTGAATTCGGCAACCTTCAAATCAGATAAACGCTTCCGCTATTACCTCGATTTAGACAATAAATACGCGTATTTCTATTCGCCGATTGAGATAGATAGCAGCCCCGTTGATAACTGGAACTTTCTTCACGACAGTAAACTGGGCATCACTCAGTTCAGTCTTAACGGTTTACTTCGCGGGCGTACGCTAATTTCAAGCATCTATGCTGACGCATTAACCGGACAGAATATTTTGTCGTTCTTAACCCCGGTCTATCATCGGGATCGGCTGAAGGGTATTGTGATGGTGGACGTCACTCGTCACGATATTGAGAAGCTGCTCTATACCACCGACCGCCCCCTGGTCTGGCGCTATCTCGACATCACCTTAACGGACTCGGACTCAACGTCTGAAATCCGCGTTCACCGCAGCAACACGCATTTTTTCAGCTACGCCCACCATAGCCAGCAGGTGGCGGAAAACCTGCACATTTCGCTGTCGCTGGATATGTCCTATTTTCTGCTGAGCTCCTGGAAGCTATTTTTGTTTTACCTGATATCTACCGGCGTTCTGCTGCACCTGGTACGCATGCACTTTCGCCTGTATACCGACGTTTTTAAAGAAAACATTAGTGATTCTTTAACCGGTCTGTACAACCGAAAAATTCTCTCCGCGCTGCTGGAATCGCGTATGCAAAAGCTCACCGAGCAAGGCGTGAATATCGTGTTTATGGCGCTGGACTGCGACCGGCTTAAATACCTTAATGACACCTGGGGGCACGATGAAGGCGACCGCGCCATCGTGCTGCTCGCCCAGTCCATTTCCGCCGCCATTCGTAAAAGCGATTACGGTATCCGGCTGGGCGGCGATGAGTTCTTCCTGATACTGATCGATTATGAGGAACAGGAGGCGAAAAATATACCCGAGCGCATTCGCCAGCACCTGAAGGAAATTGACATTAACCAGCGCGTTAATTTCTCATGGGGGGCCTGCAGCATGGCGCCGGGGGATAGCCTGGCCGACGTCATGAAAATCGCGGATGCCCGGCTGTACGAAAATAAAAAGCAAAAAAAACACGCTTACCCGGGGCGAGAGGATTAATCTTGAGGTTTTATTTTTAAGGAAAAAACGACATGAACGCGCCAGTAAAAGTGAGTATTCATCAGCAGCTGTTGGCGCTGCTTAACCGCGACCACGCCCGTTACCGGGTCGTGGAACATGAAGCCGTCGGAAAGTGTGAAGCCGTGTCGAAGATCCGCGGCACCGCGCTGGGTCAGGGGGCGAAAGCGCTGGTATGTAAAATTAAAGGACATGGGGTTAATCAGCACGTTCTGGCTATCCTTGCCGCCGATCTGCAGGCGGATTTAGCCCGTCTGGCCGAATACATCGGCGGCAGCAAAGCCTCTCTGGCCAGCCCGGCGGAAGTTGACGCCCTGACCGCCTGCGTCTTTGGCGCCATTCCCCCTTTCAGCTTCCACCCCTCTTTACGCCTGGTCGCCGACCCGCTGCTGTTTGAGCGCTTCCCGGAAATCGCCTTCAACGCCGGGCAGCTTGATAAGTCCATCATCCTTGATACCGCCGACTATCTGCGTATTGCCCGTCCGGAACTGATCGCGTTTCATCGCGAAGCCTGATTGTTCCCTCTCCTGCGCCAGGGCGCGGATTGTGCCGCGGGTGAAAATCGATCGTGCAGATGCCTCAAATCGCGAGTCTGCGATAAAAAACCTGTTTACTTACGCGATTATGCGTAGAGTAAACGGGCTGTTCTTTTTTATATTCTGGCAAGGACCTCTGCACATGCTCGACACCACCCTGTTAATACTGCTGGGCCTGGCGGCGCTCGGCTTTATTAGCCATAACACCACCGTAGCTATTTCAATCCTGGTATTAATTATCGTCCGCGTCACCCCGCTCAACGCCTTCTTTCCGTGGATTGAAAAGCAAGGGCTGACCATCGGTATTATTATTCTCACCATCGGCGTGATGGCGCCCATTGCCAGCGGCACGCTACCACCCTCTACGCTGCTGCACTCCTTCGTGAACTGGAAATCGTTGCTGGCGATTGCCGTGGGGGTTTTTGTTTCCTGGCTCGGCGGGCGCGGCGTGGCGCTGATGGGCTCGCAGCCGCAGCTGGTGGCCGGACTGCTGGTCGGCACCGTGCTCGGCGTCGCCCTCTTCCGCGGCGTCCCGGTCGGCCCGCTGATCGCCGCCGGGATCATTTCGCTGTTTATTGGGAAGTCGTAGCCAGGCTGGCAAGATAGCGCCCCGGGGTTTGCCCGAGGCCCTTTTTAAACATGGTAATAAAGGCGGTGGTCGAGTCATAGCCCAGGCTCTGCGCCGTCTGCTGTACCGTCTGCCCGCGGATCAGCATCTGCAGGGAGAGGATCAGTTGCAGCTGATGTCGCCAGCGGCGAAAGCTTAAGCCCGTCTCACGCACCACCAGCCGCGCCAGATTGCGTTCGCTCATGGCAAACTCCGCCGCCCACTGCGCCAGCGTTTGCCAGCGGGCCGGGTCGACGGCCATCGTGTCCACCATCTGACGAATTTTTGGATGCCCGGAGACCGGGAGCTGCAGGTGCTCCTGCGGCTGCTGCGGGAGTTCATCGAACAGCACCTGCACCAGGCGGTTCATTGCCGGTTTAGCGAGTTCGGCCCTGCTGCGCTCGGCCATAACGAGAATAAGCTCGCGCACCAGCGGCGAAATCTTTAGCGTGCAGCAGAAATCCGGCATCGGCGCCGCGTGGGGTTCAATAAATAAAAAGCAGACCTGCGCCTCCGGCGTCGCGCGATTGCTGTGCGGCACCTGTCCCGGTACCCACACCGCGTACTGCGGAGGCACCATCCACATCGCGTTCTCCACTTCGCAGGTCAGCGCCCCGTGTAGCGCCAGGATGAGCTGACCTTTACGGTGATGATGGCGCGGAATGTACTGCTCGTCCGCGACCACCTGAATACGAAAAGCCGCCGCCGCTTCGTGGCCGCTGTCCGGGTCGTAGCCGTCCAGGCCGAGTCCGATCATGATATTGTCCGATTTTAGCGATAATCTGTCATTTTAGCTTGATTTAAACAGGCGGCAAACAGGCTATGGTAAGCGCCACGTATTCTTGTTTGAGATAGCCATGAATTCTGTTTCACCTTCTGCCGGCCGCCGTAATCTGCTATTGATTGCCGGTATTCTGCTTATCGCCACCACCTTGCGGGTCACCTTTACCGGCGCCGCGCCGCTGCTCGATGCCATTCGCAGCCAATATGGCCTCACCACCGCGCAAACCGGTCTGTTAACCACCCTGCCGCTGCTGGCCTTTGGCCTGGTCTCGCCGCTGGCGGCGGGTGTCGCCCGCCGATTCGGCATTGAACGTAGCCTGCTGCTGGCGATGATCCTGATTTGCCTCGGCGTGGGTCTGCGCTCCCTGCCCTTCGTCTCGCTGCTGTTTATCGGAACCGCGATTATCGGCTGCGGCATCGCCCTGGGCAACGTTCTGCTGCCCGGACTGATCAAACGTGACTTCTCGCAGCACGTCGCCAAAATGACCGGCGCTTACTCTCTCACGATGGGGGGCGCGGCGGCGCTGGGTTCGGCAATGGTCGTTCCGCTGGCGCTCGCCGGACTGGGCTGGCGCGGCGCGCTGTTGATGCTGATGGCATTTCCGCTGCTGGCGCTGTTTATCTGGCTACCGCAGGCGCGCAGGCAAGTCACCGCGCCGCTGACGGGGTCGGGCGCCATCCACAACCGCGGGATCTGGCGCTCGGCGCTGGCCTGGCAGGTGACGCTGTTTCTCGGGATTAACTCGCTGGTCTACTACGTCATCATCGGCTGGCTGCCCGCCATTTTGCAAAGCATAGGCTACAGCGAAGCGCAGGCGGGCTCCCTGCACGGGCTGCTCCAGTTGGCCACAGCGGCGCCGGGGCTGGCGATCCCGTTAATACTGCATCGGCTGAAAGATCAGCGCGGCATTGCGGTGCTGGTCGCCCTGATGTGCGCAGTCAGCGCGCTCGGTTTATGGTTTTTACCCGCTCAGGCGGTGCTGTGGACGCTTATCTTTGGCTTCGGTTCCGGCGCGACCATGATTCTGGGATTGACCTTTATCGGGCTGCGCGCCAGCTCGGCGCACCAGGCCGCCGCGCTGTCGGGAATGGCGCAGGCGGTGGGCTATCTGCTGGCCGCATGCGGGCCGCCGGTGATGGGAAAAATTCATGATGCCAACGGCGACTGGCATATCCCGCTGATCGCCGTGGCGCTGATTTCCGTTGCGATGGCGGTATTTGGCGCGCTGGCCGGTCGCGATCGGGAGATCAACGGCTAGCGATATCGACGCCCGGCAACCGCCGCCGGGCGTTCGCTCACTGACTTGCCGCGCGTAAAAACGCGTGAACCAGCGGCGCAGGTCTGCCTTCCAGCGCATTGCGCTCGTGCTGAAATAGCGTGGCGACAAAGAACGGATGCGTCACCAGTTCTACCGCCCGAATCTCACCGTCATCATCCCAGCCCGTAACCCGCAGGTCGCCCTGCTCCAGCTCGCGGGCAAAATCGGCGGCAATCCCGTAGCTGCAGTGGTAACCCTCTTCAATACTGTCACGGCCATAGGCACGAGAGATCAGCGTATTGGCCCGCAGTTCAATGTTGTCCGACTTTTCTACCAGCGAGCAGCTAAGCGGCGCGATAACCATCCGGCCTTCGGTATCGGTTTCCGCATGTGCGGCATCCCGCCAGCCCATAACGTTGCGCGCGTATTCGATAATCGCGTGCTGGAATCCTCCGCAGGTGCCAAGGAACGGAATGCTGTTTTCCCGCGCGTGGCGTATAGCGATAAACGCGCCTTCGGCGTTTTTATAGGGGCTGGCGGGAACCACCCAGATAGCATCGTAATCAGCGAGATCGTCAGCGGACTTTATTTCGCTGGTGGCCAGCCAGTCATAACGCAGCGGCAGCTCCAGTACGGCGGCGGCATCATCAATTGCCAGGGGAATCGCTTTATGGGCAACTACATCAGGGTTGTAATCACCAACCAGGGCAATACGCAGGGGGGAGTTCATAGCAGGATCCTTATGTCAGAGCGAATATCAGGCAACACAAGGAGCCTCAGGTTAGCGATCTCAACGGCAGAACACAATCCTTATTTTGTCTGCTTCTGAACGCGGGTAATTTAGCCTGACTGGCGCTATGGTATAGGGCAGACAAATCGCTATGGATGAATGATGAAGGACAAAATTTTGGTTAGCGCCTGCCTGATGGGCTTTCAGGTTCGCTATAACGGCAGCCATAAAGCCCGGCTGGCTAACGCGCTGTCTCGCTGGCAGAGCGAGGGGCGGCTGGTCACCCACTGCCCGGAGCTGGCTGCCGGATTGCCCATCCCCAGGCTACCGGCGGAAATCCTTGGCGCGCAGGGAGCGGATGTCATGCAAAACCGTGCGAAAATTGTTGAAAGTGACGGCCAGGACGTCACTGCGCGCTATCAGCTAGCCGCCTGGCTGGCGCTAAAAGCAGCGCAGGAGGAAGGCTGTACCGCAGCATTGCTCACCGACGGCAGCCCAACCTGCGGCAGTCAGTTTATCTATGATGGTACCTTTAACGGACAGCGCAAACCCGGTGCCGGCGTTGCCGCCGCCCTGCTTCGCGAATACGGGATAACGGTATTTTCCGAGCAGCAGTTGCCGCAGCTGCTTGCCTGGATGGAACGGAGGGAGAGTGACGATGATTCAATGTAAACGGGTTTATGACCCGCAGGAAGCGAGCGACGGCTACCGGATACTGGTAGACCGCCTGTGGCCGCGCGGAATAAAAAAAGAGGCGCTGAATTACGATGAGTGGTGCAAAATCCTGGCGCCATCGACTGATTTGCGTAAGGCTTTTCACGGCGAGACGCTTGATTTTGCCCACTTTAGCCAGCGCTATCGCCAGGAGCTGGAAGCCCACCGCGATGAAGGCGAGCGCCTGGCCGCGCTTGCCACGCAGCAGCCGCTGACGCTGCTCTACGCGGCGAAAAACACCCGGCAAAACCATGCCCAGGTGCTGGCTGACTGGCTGAAAGCGCTATGACTTAGCCGGATGATCGCGCCGCCAGAGCGCCCATTCATCTAACGTTTCACCACTGGGTAGCTTGCACTCGGTGCGTACGCCCTGCAGGCTTTGGACAGGAACCTGTTTCCCTCCCAGCTGCTGGCAGTATACCGAAGCCGGGTTAGCCATCCCTATCGGGTGTGCTTGCTGCGCCGGCTGAGTCTGCGCGCATCCGGCAAGCGCCAGAGGCAGCATGACTATCATCCCCTTCATTTCCCCTCCTTAATCGATTAAAACGGTCTTTCACCCTGAATCTCCACGGTTTCTCCATTTTAGCTGCACTTTTGCATCGTAGAGTAGCCCTGTTCTCGAATTGACCAGAGAACAGATCATTCCATAATCAATGAGTTTTCCCCGTCGCCCCCGACGGGGCTTTTTTTTGGGATTTAATAAATTGAAATAAAAGGATTTATTTCAAAAATGTCCACATATCGACCACATTGACAAGAATAGCCCCCTTTCCAGGGGGCTATTTTTATACTGCAAGACTAAGTTGACTGTTCCCGTAATGAGAAGCAGGGAAAGCGTCGCCGGGGATAAATCCTGGCGGCAAAGGATCTGCGCTGGTTGAGCGCTTTGTTACTCTGCGCTCTACGGTGTTAAGTGTCGTGAATGACTCGCTGCATTCAAGATTCTGGCATTGATGGTATTGCCGGATGGTGAACTCGCTTAACCGGCGGCTGGTGCGGGTGCGGGCGTTTGCGCCGCAGTAGGGACAAACAAACATGATGATCTCCCATAGGGAGTTGAACTCACGCCTATTATGGCCGCTACTGTTCAGTTTCTGCAATCCAGTCGCTTATTTTCGCCTCAAGCTCCATTTTCGTGGTAAATCCGTTATCACCGATCACATGTTCCGCTCTGGCAATTATCCAATCCTGAGTATCGATTTCAGGCTTAAAGCCCGACACGGTCAGATGCATACCCGGGTATAAATCGGCGCGGCCGCGCGCCAGGGTTATCGAAAACTGTGCCGCGCCTTTCTGGAGCTGTATCCATTTTGCCGCAGCTGCGCGCCTGGCCGCCGTTTCGTTCTGATAGGTTTTACGCAAAACATATACGTTACCTTCAGCGCCCTCCATGTAATCCCCTTCCGGGCGGCTGCTTTTCTCCTCAGCCTTTTTTCTGGCAGTATTTGTTTTTCGCTTAGTGACCTTGACCGGTTTTTTCTTACCGAAATTAAGATCCAGCCAGTACGCCCGCACGCCGGTGTAAGCATCACGATCGGCAATGCGGAACCTGTGACGATCTCCGCTGGCACGGGTGATCTCAGCCGATGGCAGCGCCCTACCGGATGCACTGAGGCCGCCCCCAGGCAGGATAAATAGCAGACAGCCATTTTTCACGGTGGCAATAGCCCCCAACATCTCCGCCATGCGCGTTAAAAACGACATGTCGCTCTCTTCGGTCTGATCCGCATGGTCGATCTCAATGTCGATCAGGGCCTCGCTAATCATCGGCATCAGGTCATAACGCCGGGCTATGGCCGATACCACCCGCTCTACCGTCACATCATGCCAGGACACCTCCCGCCTGACGTTCATCTCTTCGCGAAAATCAGCGCTGTGTGCGGTGATGTCAATAACATCCGGCGGCCCGCTATGCCCCACCTCGTCAACGGTGTAGAGGCCTTTGTAGATCAACGCCTCACCCAGCCAGCCGATGGACACCGCCAGCTCCGCACCGCGTGGGGGTAAATCCGTTACTCCGTCAGAGTCATCTACTGACAGAGTTAGCTGGTCAGCATCAAAACCGTTGTTATCTGTAACAGATAGCCAGGTGATTCGGTCGGCCAGTTCAGTCAGGACGACCCCACCCAGCGTGATACTAAAATCCGGTGTCTTTACGACCTCACTTAATTTTTCTACATACGCTTCGGCTGCTGTTGTCAGCGTGTCTGCTATCGACATAACTCCCCCGTTTTTTGCTGATGATTCCATGCCCGCGCGCGGGGCTGAATCCCTTTTTGTTGTCAGCGAACGGGCAGACCGGCAACCAGGCGACGCCAGCAGACTTAACGTTGAATATTGCCCTGAACTCAAAGAGCAACATGATGGTGAACTTATGTCTGAAACTCGTTTTCACGGCGTCCGCTCTCGCGAAAATACCGACCTACAGCAGGCAATCAATGACATTGATTCCAGCGTGATCGGTATTGTTGCGGTTGCTGATGACGCCGATCCGGAAACCTTCCCGCTCAATACGCCGGTTCTGCTGACACGGGTACGTAACGTCCTCGGCAAGGCAGGTAAAACCGGGTCACTTTACAAAGCCCTCAAAGCCATTTCCGATCAGTGCAGCCCGCGCGTTGTGATTGTCCGGGTGGAAGAGGCTTCCGGTAACGGCGCCAGCCAGTCCCAGGCCGTTATTGGCGGAACAGATGGCGACAGCTATACGGGAATGTATGCCCTGCTGACGGCGGAAGCCAAAACCGGCTATCGCCCGCGCATCCTGGCGGTACCGGACTACGATACCGAAGAGGTAACGTCACAGCTTTGCGTGATTGCCCAGAATCTTCGGGCTTTTGTTTATGCCGGTTGTAACGGCTGCGCGACCATGGCGGAGGCTATTGCTTATCGCAAAACCTTCGCTTACCGCGAGCTGATGCTGATCTGGCCGGACTTCATCGCTTACAACCCCCTGACGGATGATAACGAAACGTTTCCTGCCCCGGCTTACGCCTGCGGCCTGCGCGCCGCTATCGATAACAGCCAGGGCTGGCACAAATCGCTGTCGAATGTTGTGGTGAATAACGTTCTCGGTATTTCGAAGGATGTTTTCTGGGCATTGCAGGCAGAAGACAGCGACGCCAACGAGCTTAACAACAACGAAATCACGACGCTTATCAAGCGTGACGGTTTCCGCTTCTGGGGTAACCGCACCACGGACACCGAAACCTACACTTTCGAGGTGTTCACCCGTACCGCGCAGATCCTGGCGGACAGTATCGCGGAGGCGCAATTTACCTCTGTTGACAGCCCGCTCACTCCGGCCAACGTGAAAGATGTGGTAAGCGGCATCCGCTCTGCTCTCAGCAAAAAAGTCACTGCCGGTCAGCTTATCGGCGCTGACTGCTGGTATGACACGCTGGACAACGGCACCACGGATTTGCGCCAGGGAAAACTGATTGTGCGCTATAGCTACAGCCCGGTCCCACCACTTGAAGATCTGACGCTATACCAGACCTTTACTGATGATTTTTACGAACCGACGTTCGCGTCGCTCGGGGGTGAATAATGGCTATTCCTCACAAACTGCGGCTTTTTAGCTGCTTTGTTAACGGCGACAACTATCTCGGAAAAGTGACCTCTTTCACTCGCCCCAAACTGTCACGAAAGGTAGAGGACTATCAGGGCGGTGGCATGCTGGGTGCGGTCGGTGTTGATCTCGGCCTTGAGGCTGGAGCGCTGGATTCCACCATTGTTTTTGGCGGCGTCATTAAGTCTCTGTTTCTCGAATACGGAGCAGAAATTGACGGCACGCGGCTGCGCTTTGCGGGTGAATATTTCACTGATGGCGAAAGCCAGCTTGTCGAGGTGGAGCTGCGCGGGCGATTTACTGAACTCGACGGTGGAGACTCAAAACAGGGAGAAGACACGGAGGAAAGCTACACCTTTAAATCCACCTACTACAAATTCTCCATTGATGATCAGCCCATTATCGAAATCGATCTGCTGAATTTCATCTACAAAAAGAACGGTCAGAACATGTTCCCGGACCGCATCACCTCCGCCCTTGGTATGGGCAATTGATAACCTTTCATAGGGTGGCAAAGATGCCGCCCGGAGATTTTAAACATGGCTAAAAAAACTAAAAACCTGTTCACACTGATGCAGCCGGTAGTTCGTAAAGACAGTGAGATCGGTCAGGTGGAAATCACCGGCGCCATCAGTCAGGCCGGATCGTTGCGCGGCCTGAATCTTATCCGCGTTGCCAATATGGATGCAGACTCAATTGCCACGCTGTTGACGCGAGTCACCGCGCCTGCGCTGACACAAAAAGAAATCAACGAAATGCACACTCTGGACTTTATCGGGCTGGCAGAGCTTCTGGTCCCTTTCTTGAATCCGCCGGAGCCTGGAGCGTCGAACGTGGCGGAGACGGAGAGCGAGTAATCACCGTTGCGTTTGACCAGATCGACGATCTGGTTGCTGATATTGCCGTTATTTTTAACTGGCCGCCCTCTGAAGTTTTCGGCATGGATCTTGGCGAGGTGATAGCCTGGCGCAAGCGGGCGGCGCTTCGAAGTGGTGCCAGTGATGAAGAGTCTTGATATCCGCGTTGCTTTCAGCGCTATCGACAGATTTACCCGCCCCGTTAATGCTGCCCGCCAGAGTGCGGGCGGCCTTTCCGACTCCCTCAGAAAAACACAATCTACCCTGAAAGGGCTCGATAAGAGCAGTGCCACTTTTCAGCGAATGACCGCGGCCGTCCTTAAAACTGACCGTTCCATCTCACGTGCCCGTGCCCGCTTTGATGGCTTGTCAGAAGCGCAGCGTAAAAACGGGACGCTGACGGAAAAACAGCAAACACTGATGTCCCGACTGGGTGAGCGGCTTGATCGATTGACCGCAAAACGCGTGACGGAAGTGGCCCGCCTCCGTGAGAGTGCATCAGCTCTGCGCCAGCATGGCGTCATGCTTTCCGGTAGTAGCGCCACCATCGGTAACGCTATACGCCGCACAGAACAATATAACCAATCCCTTGAACGGGAAAAACGGCAACTTGCTGCGGTCACGCAGGCTCGTAAACGTTACGAGGGCGCACAGCAGATGGCCGGGAAGTTGCGTTCTGGCGGTGCCATAGCATTAGGTACAGCAACCGCTGCCGGGTACGGCGCCGGACGCTTCCTGTCTCCTGCGGTTGGTTTTGATGAGGAAATGTCAAACGTCCAGGCGCTGACGAGGCTCGATAAAAGCGATTCACAGCTGGCCGCTCTGCGTTCCCAGGCAAAAAAACTCGGTGCTGAAACCGCCTTCACCACACGTGACGCCGCCAGCGGCCAGGCCTTTCTCGCGATGGCTGGCTTCGCGCCAGATGCTATCCGTGCCGCACTGCCAGGCGTGCTCAATATGGCGCTGGCAGGCAGCATGGAACTGGGCGAAACGGCAGACATCGGCTCAAACATTCTTTCTCAGTTTTCCCTCGATGCCGGAGAAATGGACCGCGTTAGCGATGTGCTGACAGGTACATTTACCCGTACCAATACCACGCTTAGCAGCCTCGGCGAGACAATGAAAGTTGTCGGGCCGGTAGCAGCGGGACTTGGGATTAGCCTGGAAGAAGCCGCAGCCATGACCGGCACGCTGGCGCGCGTGGGTATTCGCGGTAGCGAGGCCGGTACGGCAATGCGTCGCTCACTCTCCCGCCTGGCCTCCCCCACTACGGCAGCCAAAAAGGCACTCAAAGAGCTGGGAGTGGAAACTGCCGACGCGAGCGGAAAGATGCGACGTCCGTTCGATATTCTTCTCGATCTACAAAAACGCGTTTCCCGCTTTGGCGAGGTGGATCAGGTTTCATTTTTCAAAGATATCGCCGGAGAAGAGGGTTTTACGAGCCTCCAGTCTTTGGTCAACGGCGCAGGTGATGGCTACCTCCAGTCACTCTATGAACAAATTGCAGAAACACATAAAAATCAGGAGGCCTTCGCCGTCGCCAACAAGAAGAAAGACAACTTGGGCGGCGATTTGAAAGAGCTGGACAGCGCGTGGGAGGCGTTCCGCATTTCTGTGGCTGAGACAGTAGACGGCCCATTGCGCAGGCTGACACAGGGGCTTAGCCGGGTTATTGGCACTATTCAAAGCTGGATAGAAGAAAATCCCAGACTTTCACGAACGTTGTTACTCGCGGTTGGTACTGCACTGGCATTAACCGCAGTAATTGGCGGTATGTCATTAGCTGCTGGTCTACTTTTAGGGCCGCTTGCAAAGCTCAGGCTGGGGTTTGCGCTTCTGTCCGGCGGGAGCGGAATCGGAGGTACGGTATCAGCGTTCCGCATATTGAGTGCTGTGGGCAGCAGCTCACTGGCAAAAATTAGCGGATGGGGTGCTTTACTCAGCGGCCTGGCCGGACGCATCGGCGTATTAACCAGAATGATGGTACCCCTGCGCGGTGCGTTACTTGGCGCCTTTACCTCTCCGGGGACTGCTATCAGCGCCCTGTCAAAAAGCATTGGCGGGCTGGCACTGCGGCTAACCGGGATCCCGGCTCTCTTCGGCATTGTAAAAGGCGGTATTGCGGCACTGGGCGGCGGATTATCAATGCTCTTGAGCCCAATCGGTTTAGTGGGTGCTGCGTTTGTAGCTGCGGGAGTAATGCTCTGGAAATACTGGGGACCAATCAAAGCCTTCTTTCGCGGTTTTTTTACAGGCGTCATCCAGGGGTTAGCGCCAGTTCATAACGCATTTTCCCGGCTGGAGCCCGTTTTCGGTGCCATTGGGGATGGCGTTAAAAACGTCTGGAACTGGTTTAAAAAAGTATTAACCCCCGTAGTGGAGAGTCGCGAGGCGCTAAACAAATGCGCCAGCGCCGGGCAGACATTTGGAGAGGTCCTGGGGACCGCACTTAGCGTACTGCTTTGGCCGCTTCAGAAGTTAATGGAAGGCGTCGGCTGGTTACTGGAGAAGCTCGATCTCATCCCCGATGGCATTGAAAGAGCCAGGCTGGAAGCAGCCAGACTCAGGGCTATTCCGGTTATGTGGGAATGGGATGAAAAATCCGGGCGCATGGTTAAAAAGGAGTGGCAATGGTCAACTGAAAAGCCTGCAAGCAAAGGCAGCGCCCCGCCGCCCAATGTGCTCGGGGTTAACTCTGGAACAGAGCGGCGGCTGGGCCAAATCGCGGATAACACGAAAGGCCTTTTAGATGAGGAAAAACGCAAACGTATCGGGCCGGGTGACATTGTATTTAAAAATCTCCCTACAGCCTTTGCAGTGCGTGGTGAATGGCAGGAGTCGAGACTTGTCCGCCAACCTGTCAGCACTCGCCCGGTTATTGCTGCTGGCGAGCCATTAATAAAACGGACGCAGGCATTGCAACCGGTACGCCGAAATCAAAGCGCCCAAACGGCAGCTGCGGCTTCAGGTGATAGTTTTTACGGTGATATTCATGTTCATCTGCATGGCATTCAGAGCAGCAATCCTCGCGAGCTGGCGCGATTAGTTGGCGAAGCGGTCCGCGCAGAAATTGACAAACAGCAACGCGCTGCCCGGGGTTCGTTCCGTGATAACGATTAATTTGGAGTAATAACTATGATGATGGTATTCGGGCTCTTTGTATTTGAACTCAGGACACTGCCCTATCAGCAATTGCAGCTGTCCCGTAACTGGCGGCACGTTAAAAATGATCGTGTGGGTCGTAGCGCAAAATGGCAATACGTTGGCGCAGGCGAGAACCAGCTGACGCTGGGTGGATTGCTGTATCCTGAAATCACTGGCGGTAACCTGTCGCTGGGTGCTGTCTCGACAATGGCCTACACAGGGCTAGCTTGGCCGCTGATCGATGGCGTCGGGTCCATTTACGGGATGTATGTAATCACGGGTTTGCAGGAAACACATAAGGAGTTCGATCGTTACGGCAAAGCGAAAAAAATAGAGTTCACGCTTTCGTTGCAAAGGGTAGATGAGGATATCAGGGAGGGTCTGCAAAGCGCCTCTGTCAGCGGCCTGATGACAACACTAAAAGAAGGTGCAGAGACTGCATTAAATACAGCTCAGGATACGCTCGGCGGTATGACTTCCTGAGCTGCGGCACAGCCATCAATGACGATACTTCTTTTAGCTTAGACTTGCAGTGACACATCTGTTGCACAGGGCCAAACCTAATCTGACAGGCAGCTCTGTGCCAAAAGCGGAAGTAGCACAGAGATGTGCTATGTCAGTCAATAAGAAGTAGGCTAAGCTTTGCATTTTGAAATTGCGGTAATAGGCAGTACTCATTAATAAATAATCACCTCATAGAACATAGCTACCAAGCTTGTTCATCCTGTATTCTAGCTTAATGATCTACACAGCAAGGAGGAAATATGTACGACAATGAACTAAAAGCATTTGCGAAAGAGCAAGAGCAAAAGTTGATCAACACCTTGGCAGATACTAGAGAACACTCTGGTGCCATTCTTAAAGTAAGAAATCGAGATGACTATCAGCGTGATTATGCACGAATTCTATATTCATCATCATTTCGTAGATTACAGGGAAAGATGCAGCTTTTTGAAGTCGATCCTGAAAAATTCAACAGAAACAGATTAACGCACAGTCTTGAGGTAGCGCAAATCGCCAGAAGTATCGCATCAGACCTCGAACTGGTTCATCCCGTGGTGGTTGAGCTGGCAGCTCTCGCGCATGATATCGGCAATCCTCCATTTGGTCATTCAGGCGAAAAACTGCTTAACGAACTGTCTAAGGATATTGGTGGTTACGAAGGTAACGCGCAGGCGCTACGCATACTGAGGAAACTTGAAAAAAAATATGCAGACTGTAGTGGCTTGAATCTGACTCACCGCAGCTTGCTTTCGGTTATTAAGTATCCCAATATCCGCTCTACTGCTAACAAATTCATTTATGATGACGACTTTGAATTTTACAATAAGCTGCTTTCTGAAAAGCAACTCGATCTAAAACCTGGAGAGAAAACGATTGATGCGCAGATAATGGATCTCGCGGATGAAATTGCCTATGCAGCACATGATCTAGAAGATGCCCTAAGCAGAAACATGGTCACGATCGAAGACATTGAGTATGAATTTCTTATTTCTGACGATTTCAAAGGCGCGTTAGACCAGTTTAGGGAACTTGTCATTCAGTCAAAAGAAACAGCCTTTCAGGCAATTTCACTCAAGACCTCAGAAGAGTTTGCAATGATTTTTCGTAAGGAATTGACCTCCAATATTGTCAATCGCCTCGTCACGGACATTTCTGTAATAAAGAACAAAAATGGCTTTCATGAGCTTGGATTCGGAAATCTGAATGCCTTATCTGAAGGTCTTAAAAAGCTACTTTTTAAAGTCATCATGCGAAAACGTAATATACTCACCTATGAGTTCAGAGGAAATATGATAATCAATGATTTATATGTTTTCTATAACAAGGATGAGAATTATAAGTTCCTCTCCCCTGAACTTAAGTTTTCCTTGCCAAAAAAAGACACTGATGAATTTATGGACAAGAAAAAGCGGGCGGTGGTTGACTATATTTCCGGCATGATGGATACGTTTGCTATAAAAGAATGGGAAACGCATTGCAAGAAATAGTATAATTAGATCCCAGAGGTGCGAATACTGTCGGCAATACTAATATAAGATCTTTAAGAGGTCATTGTGTGTGATGTTGACAAAACTAAGAGCCTCTAGGATATCCAACTTCTGTTGGGCAATAAAAACTAGATAGCTCAGCCCGTTATCCGGGCATTGCGGTTAGAGATATCTTTTAAGATTGTCAGGGCTGCAACAGCAGCCCTGTGCCGACAGCATACGTGGTCATCTAATAATAGTTAGGCCCTATGGTTCATAGTGATTTCTTATTTTTTGACAAAAAACTTTGAGTTACGTTGGCTAGCACTAAAATAGATAACAACAGCTGTATGCAAACTAGCATTCTGATTAATCTTGAGTTAGCGACTAAATCACCAAATGTAGTTGTTGTTGATATTCCAATGCTGTAAAAAGCGAAATCCCAAAAATTGAGATCTTCCTTTTGACGTTTACTCAACAAATCTTGCACATTATTTTTTATTTTAATTATTTTTTTATTATTTACAATTAATTTAGATCTCGCGTCATCTATTATTTTATTGGTGGTATTTAATTCAGAAACGATCGTTGGATCATTGAAGTCACCAGCATGTGATAAAACATATTCTAAAACATCTCGTTCTAAAGTTGCTATCCTGAGTTTAATTTTCGATATTTCGATGTTTTTATCAGCCAACATAATATTAAACTGACTTTCTTGAATTTTATTCTTCTGTGACAATATAGCTTTAAGCTCGCCTTCTTTAACATTCAGCTCCTTGTGAATTTTTAAAGACGCTTCGTCCACATAGGCCTGTGTATTCTTAGCCCATGCTTTTGACAGATTTACGTTTATTAATTTTAGTTTTGATTCTTGCTGGGATAGTATACTTTCAAGCTTAATGTTTTGACTAATTATTCTGTCAAATTCTTTTTTTTCTTTCAATGTCTCTTTGGAAAAATCCTCGTTTGAAATAACTTCATAATCCTCAAAATCCTCACCATTATACGAAAATGCTAAATTTATAGCATTATGAATAGGAGTAGAGTTCAGAGCGTTATTTTTTATGAATGAGTCTGGATAAGCTAACCAAGCACAATAGTATACTACAGCAAAAAATACAATTATCAGAGAATAGGTTATTGCTGCTTTGTTTTTAATTTTCATAGTGATAATAAATTACTTTCTTCATTTGCTAACAGTTTAACAAAATAGCTACAGGAAATGCATTTTTTTTGAGTATACGCATGCAATATCCTCCAGTTGGTGCCTGCTGCTTGGCTGAACTGCTCCCCGTTGACTCCCACAGAATGCTGTGAGTGGTGTCCACAGATCGCTCGAAGCAGATTGTAAAATTTGATTGTGTGCTAAAGACGAAAACTGTCAGGTTAAGTTTGAGCCAATACATGTAATCGATACCGGCAACCACGGTCATTAGTAACCGTGGTTTTTTATGCCGTGCGCTTCCACATGCTGAGGGTGACGTATTCGTTAGTCACATCGAGCGCATCGTTTGCAGTTTCTCGTTCGCCCGCCGCGTCGCTATAGGTTCCTGCTGTCATATTGAGCGGCCCGCTCTTCTGGTTGTCCGTGCCATGTGTCGTGGTCGGATCCCAGGTCTCACCGGGTGATCTGTCACCCGATTTGTGCCAGTGTGGCGGGAGGTTGCTGGCTGCAATTTTTACCTTATTGCTGCCACCGGTCGCACCGTGCCCGGAACCAATGCGCACTACCCTGTCGGCAAAGGTATCGCTTAAACTCTCCCACGTCTGCCACGGGAAGCGCTCAGCCGGGCTTTTTTCACTAGGGATAATGATTCCAGGATAAAGAATGGCATTGACGATATCCTTAAACCCCTCACCGTCACGGTTCATCCCCAGATTCTCGCGCGCATTTTCAACGTCGGTTAAATCAGACAGGTTACTCTCTTTTTGCAGTGCACCGGTAATGCGTGAATCATCCCCCGCAACTACCATTCCCGCCTCGGTGCCAACGTCCCGCGTGGCTGAGTTTCCCAGTTCCAGATTTTCCCGTGCCTCTGCAGTATCGTTTAAATCAGAAAGGTTTTGCGCTCGCCGCAGATAGCGTTTATCGCCCGTTTCCTGCGTGATGGTGGCAAGCGCCGGATCAATAACCAGATTCACATTTGAGCTGTGCGTCAGTGTCAACACCAGCGTCAGAATGATCTCTTTGATGATGGAATCTGATTGCGCCGGGAGGTATGTCGCCGGGTATGTGCCGTAAGCGATGAGCGTCCCCTTAGCGCTGACCAGCCCCGCCTCTCTGAGCGTCTTACCCGGATAATCCCTGCAATTGATAACAATCTGACCACTGATAAACCCCTCATAGCTTGAGTCAGAGTCAAAGGTTTCACGGCCAAACTGGCCAAAAAGCGCCGTCACCGCCGCCAGGTCATCGGGATCGGTCGGCAATGTCACGCCGCCACCATCGCCGATCAGTACGGCGGTAATATCCACAACCTCCCCCGCCTGATACGCGGCCTCGATTTCAGCGGCGCCCGCCGTCGTTAGTGTCAGTCCTATTGCCATAGTGTTTCCTCTGCTTCAATGCCATACACGCTGGCAAGACGATCATAAAAATCATCACTGACAGTTTTGCTGTCAGCATCAATATCGCTTTCACCGGGATGAATAACTCCCGCAGCCTGGAGCATTTGCAGGTATTCCAGGAAAAATTCATCGGTCTGGCAAAATCCGATCAGGCTTTTAATTTGATTGAATGTTTTCATAATTTATTCGTTATCCAGTTACCGGGTAAATCTGCGAAGTCGTCCAGGCTGATACAGCTATAAAACGCGTAATAATGCGCAGTGACATTCGGCACTTTGCCCATAAACTCCAGGCCTTTGCCCGTGATGGCAGTGCATCCCCTGAATGTGGCCGTCGTGGTGACAATCGTCGAATAACTGTCAAGATTGAATATCGTGCTGACTTTGGTTCTCAGTTGCACGCAGCCGTCAAACAGGTAGCCGATTGTCGTCGCGGGTACGGTATTCAGCAGACCGGCCCCGACCTCTTCCAGTGCGATGCACTCGGCAAACACATTAGTGAATGTCGTGGCGTTGATACTGGCGACAAAAAGACCGGCTGGCACTGAGCGCAGGTTTTTACATCCCCTGAAGGTCTGGCCGTAGGCCGTCACCAGCGGATTACCACTGAACAGATTTTCCGGTATTCCCACCACGCCGGTATTCTGGAAGGTTGCGCCAAATGCGGTGATAAGCGGGCACGATGCAAACAGCGACGGCGGAATGTTCACCAGTGCCGCGCAGCCGTAGAAAGTAGAACCGGCACTGATCAGCAGGGTATTATGTTTCAGTAAATCAGCAGGCAATACCGCCAGCGCAGTACAGCCGGAGAAGGTCAGCGTCAGGGAAGTCAGGTTGACACAACCCGCAAACAGATCGGATGGCAGCCCGGCCAGCGCGGTGCAGTCCTGGAAGGTGCTCCCCATTGCCGTCAGAGAGGTCAGATCGCTGAACAGCTTTTCAGGCAGTACGGCAAGGCCCGAGCACTGGTTAAACAGGCCGGTGACATTCGTCACTTTGCTGCATCCTGCAAACATATCCCCGGCCAGCGATACCAGCGCCGTGCAGCCCATAAATGTATAGGTCAGGTTAGTCAGGGAACTACAGTCACGGAATGCTCCGGCCCCTATGGTTTTCAGGGATGTACATTGGGTGAATGCATAATAGAACGTCGTGACCAGTGATTTACCTGCAAAGGCCTCTGCTCTGACGGCTGTCAGTGAAGAACAGGCATAGAAAGCCCGGTCAAAGCTCGTTGTCTTGTTACAGTCCACAAACGACGGTAGCGCCGTTAATGCTGTGCAACTATTGAAGACGCTGGCAAAGGTAGTTGCACTGACACACCCCTCAAAAATATCATCGCCCACGTCTTCCAGAACACGGCAATAGTAAAAAGCGGAGGAGAATGTTTGCGCAAGCGCACAGCCAGAAAACACAGCTTTTCCCGCTTTTACCAGTGAAGAACAGCCGGAAAAAACGGTTCCAAAATGGTTAGCCAGGGGTAAATCCTTAAAGAATTCATCAGGCACAGAAAGCAGCTGCGTGCATCCACTGAATGCCCCGCCGAAATGCGTAGCTTCCAGGCAGTTGCGGAACAGGCGCGGCGGTAGCTGCGTCAGCGCCGTGCAGCTTCTGAAAATCGCCGTAAAGACGCCACCAGGCACATCGCTGAATAAATCTGCTGACAATGTTGTCAGCGCACGGCATCCATCGAAGGTATAACCGAAGTTATTTCCACTGACACACCCGTCAAAAATGCCCGTCCCGGTATCGATAAGGGATGTGCATCCCGAAAACGCACTGGTGAAATGCGTCGCAGCAGCACAGCCCCGGAATGTGTTTTTGCCAGCACTCAGCAGGCGCGTGCAGCTCTCAAACACCGAGGTGAATAGCGTTACCTGAGATAATTCGCTGAACAGCCCATCAGGAACAGCAGCCAGTGCCGTGCAGCCATAAAACGCCGCTGAGAAATCTGTGACACCAGTAATCCGCGCGAATAAACCTTCTGGTAGTTCAGTCAGCGACGAGCAGCCACGGAAAATGGAGGTACATTTCTGGATATTTGGCAGATCGTCAAAAGCCCCTGCATGGACCTTGTAAAGGCCGGTTGCGCCACTCGCGAAAGAAACAAGATTGTCCCTTTCTCCCGTCAAAAGAATGATTTCCTGCACGGGGTTCAACGTCGCCGAAACGTTACCCGACGTGCGCTGGAAACTGGCGGTTTCTGTGTTCTTGACCGTTATTGTGTACTCTTCTCCCTCCACAACGTCACGCGTCGGAATAACCCAGCCGTATAAAGCACTGGCTGCATCAAAACGGTATTCCCGGCTGTCTGTTCCGTCGCCATAATCAATCGTGAAATCCTCATCCATGCGCACGTAGAACAACGGACGGCTTGCATTGTCGATGCGGGTGATGAACTTCATCACCGCGACCACTTTCACACTGATAACCGCACTGACGCCGTTAGTCGTCGTGATGGTGACCGAACAGGTGCCCCGCTTCACGCCCGTAACCAGAATAGCGCCGTTGACAATTCGGGCAGTCGCGATTGTTTTATCCGACGTGGTTACCGTAAAGGTTTTATCTTCCGCGTATTCAGGGAGGATGGTCACCGTGACCGTTTCCGCGTCACCGGGGGCCAGATTCAGCTCGTAGCGGGATAAAATCACCTGCAACGGGACAAATCGCGGCGTGATTTTCTCCGTGGCGTACATGTAACCGGCCGCATATGAGGTTCCCTGAAGTCGGCCAAATACATGAACGGAAAACCAGCTGCGCAGGTTCCTGGCGCGCAGCACCGCCAGTTTCAGATCCTGCTGGTCGTATTCCGTCACCGGCAAATCGTTCTGATACACGTTCAGGCGAAAGGTATACGGATCCCCTTTCGGGTTCTGGTTGAACCATTCAACAATATCCGTCCCAAAAGGACTGTCCACCAGGGCATGACGGACGGCGGCGACCGTACCGCGATGGCGGTGGATGTAGTGGGCACGCTTGATCGCATCGCGTTTCTTTTGTTCTGACCAGTTAATATTCCAGGTATCAACCTGATATTCCCACGCCAGCCACGGCAGAAGCGCCAGCGGGCAGCTGTCAGGATCTTTAACCCAACGGATCAGATATACCGGCAACCTCTCCAGCGCGGTGGCGCTGGCCCTGTCGATGGCCCGCTCCACGGCGGTGGCGTTGGGTGGCAGAATGCTGGCGGGATAATTAGCGGTCATAGTCCATCACCACAAGATTGATTTTCACAGAGGTACAATGAGGCGCTTCGCCCATCGTCGCAACGACGTCGGCAGCCGGTGAATGCAAATCGACAGTGACAACGCCGTCCTGATGCAGCGCCCCGTCGATGCCCGACCGCGCAGCGGTGGCGTTGATGAGATGCACAGAGGCGGTGTATTCGTTCAGTGCTGAGGTGGCTTTTTCCAGCACCGTGGCGGTGTCCACGCCGTAAGGGACGTAAATGTCAGCAACCACCTGATAATTCACAATCACAGCGGAACGGACATAATCAGCTACATAATCAGTAATCGGGCGCACGTCCTCCGGGTTCACCGCTGCCAGGACTTTATCGAGCAGCGCCTGCGGGGCGGTCCCATCCCCGGTACGTGACAGCACGTAGAGGAAAACGCGCCCCTCCTGATCGTGCGTCTCCGGGCCATAGGCGCGCACGTCGAGCACATCCGCATCAGCTCCCAGTGCAAAATAGTGATAGGCATTACGGGCGCCCGCCGTGCTCAGTCGCGCCCATGAGAGCAGCGTGCGGGCGCGCAGCTCTTCGTCGCTTTCGTATACGGCGTCCGCCTCGTCGGTGGCTTCGGTAATCAGCAGGCGTTCAGTGTCAAAATTCCCCGCGACCTGATCGAGATCCGCCCCGAGGGCGCTGGAAAGCAGCACCGCGCGCACGGCTTCATTGATACGTTGCAGCAGATGGATCTCGCGATAGGTGAAGGCCTGAGCCAGCGCGGCCATCGGTTCAGATTCCAGCAGCAACGCAGCAGACACAGAAGCCTGAAGTTCCGCAGGCATGGCCGCCACGATAAGCGCCCGGATATCAGTCAGCACCGTTTCAAAATCGGGCACCTCGACGATATCAGGCTGCGGGATCTGAGATAAATTGACGGACGTTTGCACACTAGCTCCTTAACCTGATGGTGTTGCTGGTTTCTGTCATGGTTTCCGTGATAGTGCCGGTCAGTTCAGCAGTCACCGCGCCTGTTTCTGAAAACACCACGTTGACGGTAGTCAGGCTGATCCGCGGCTCCCACTGCGTCAGCGCGATAGCGGCGGCACCCATCAGCTGCATGCGGGTGACGGCGTTCTGCGGCGCATCGAGCAAATCAGGGATCGCGCTGCCAAACTCCCGGCGCATCACTCGGGAGCCTGTTGGCGTGGTGAGGATTTTTGTCACGGACTGCCAGAGCTGATCGTGATCGGTCAGTGCGCCGGTGCCTTCCGGGTTCATCCCGGTATAACTGGCTGTCATTGCGGACCTCCCGTGGTACTCCCGCCAGACTGCACGCCACCGTGTTTATGTTCGTGTACGGTGATCCCGTTTGACTGCAACACGCCGCCGGAGTGGATCACATCACCGGCCATCGTTCCGCCGTGGGTCAGCTCGAAAGTGCGCGCTTTGAGTTTTTCTGTGCATTCCACCTCGGGCGCGTCCAGCGTGACGCGGGTTTCTGCCTGGATATGCGCGGTTTTAATGCCGGTCACGGCCAGCGCTCCGACATCGGCGGCGGCGTCGTAATGCAGGCGCGCGCCATCCGGTGCGGTGATGCTGATTTCCAGCAGGCTGCTGCCCGTTGCCGGGTTATCTGCGCTGTATGCTGAGCCAATCACAAACGCGCTTTCAGGGTTGCCACCCGGACAACCGATCCAGACCTGCTCCCCTATCGAGGGCGGTAGCCAGATGCTGAATGCCCCGGCGCGGGTGACGTTCCAGCGGATCCAGGTGGTCAGCAGTCTGCCGGAGCGAACGCGCACCGCTTTCTTGTCGGCGCTGATTTGCTCCACGACGCCCTGGCGCAAAATGTTTTCCAGCAGGCGCATCAGCTCGGCATTCATGACGCACCTCCCAGGCTGCTGATAGCGGCGCTTTCCGTAGCGATCAGGTCTGCCGGAGTCATGCCCAACAGCTCGCGCGCCGGGAACTGCGCGTAAGCGCCCGGGCCAACTTCATCCTGGAGGCCGTACTGGTGAATACGGGCAATGCGTGCAGCGATGCCGTCAAATCCTACGGTGACGCCGCCCGCGTCCGGCCTGACTTTCATAAAACGCAGGGTGCGCAGGCGGGTAAACATCGGCGCTTTTTTTGTCTCTGAATGCGTCGCTGACTGCGTTTTGATTTCCAGATACCGCTCGATATCGGCCCGGTAAAATGTGCGGATATCCCGGCGCTTCTCGTCAAAGCCCGTGATTGTCCGGCCATATTTACCGCGCCCGCCGCGCCAGTTTTTCAGCGCCCGCACCTCGTTATTCCAGAAGAACTTGATCCCCTGCTGGGTGCGGTAAACCTTACGGCGGCGCACGGCATAACCGCTGCCGTCCGGGTTTTTCTGTGACGCGATGCGGCGCTGCTGACTGCGGCGCAGCGCCAGACCAATTTTACGCGCGGTACGGGTGCGCCCCGCCTGGCTGACGCCGTCGAGAATGCCCTGAAAGACCTGATCCAGCTCGCTGAACATGCGATCGCTCACGCTCCGGCCTCCTGAAGCATGCCTTCAAATACCAGCCCCCAGCCTGCGGCGTGGGGTGCCAGCACGCGCGGGCGCGGCTCCGGCAAATGCTCGGCATACGGCACGCCGTTTTCATCCAGTTGCACCAGTACCCGCTGACGCACCGGCAGCTCAAACATCAGATCGGCGGTGTCGTCGTTGTTAATCAGCGTGGTGAATTTAATCTGCTGGTTTTTATCGGGGTTCAGCAGCAGATCGGGCTGATTAAACCAGAGCCAGGCCATCAGCGGCAGCGTGAAGTCGTCAATGCTCCCGGCGTAGTTCATGACGAACAGCACCAGAGAATAGCGGTACATGAAAGACGGCGTTTCACCGGTGGTTTCAATGCCACCCTCTTCAACAAACACCGTCCAGGCCTCCGGGTTCGCCCGGCACCAGGTGTTTGCTTTCTCAATGGCGGCGCGGAGTGTGTTTATCTTCAGCATTTATGGCTCCTTATGGGTGTTCTGGCGCAGGCTGTCCCACTGGCGGATCGCCGCTTTGTCGGCATTGCAGGCATCAAGTGCATCCATCAGCCTGTCGCTGAATATCGCCACTGCGCCCCAGGTCACCGGCTCATCCAGCGCCGGGCGCGGCGTCTCTTCGGTCAGGCTCTCCGGGACGGGTTCACGGACCAGCTGAATGACCGTCGCGGGCGGTGCGTTTTTGCAGGCTGCGGCTGATAACGTCAGGCACAGGAGCAGCAGCGCACGTGTCACCATTGAACGCGGCCTGCATTGCTTCACGTCGGCGCTCTCCTTCTGCATTACGCTGTTGCTCACGGACTTTCACCTCTGCCAGTAATTTGTGGGTCTGTATGGCGGTCGCCTTCACTTCCTGAATAACCTGGTCGTAACCGATCGCCGTTTCGGTCAGCAGCTTGTTGCGGGTCCGGGCCTCGCTCAGCTGGTCGGTCTGCCACCAGACAGCGGCCAGCAGGACAAGCATTACAATCACACTGCCCGCCCTCATGACGGCGTACTCAGGCCCAACAGGCACCAGGCTTTAAAATCGTTGCGCCGATTAACCAGTCCGGGGGAACGCTTACCGCCCGCATTGACAAAATCAGTCAGCCTGTGGCACATCTGCGGCCATTGCCTGGCCTGAGCATGTTTCCAGATCGTGGTTCTCTGCTTGCGTCCGTTTTTATCGGTGAACCACATCAGCCCGGTGCAGCCCAGATTCAGGGCGGCATCCGTCATGGCCTCAAAGGTGAGCTGCGGCATGTCGGCGCCGTGGAAATTGTTATTGATGCAGTTTTCTGCCCGTTGCAGATCGTTGATCCAGCGCCGCGCTATTTCCTGGTTGCTGTATTCGCGGTTTTCCACGCCGCCCGTGGAGCCGATACCAATGGTCAGAGCACCCGCCGTGCAGTAATAAGGCGTGTTGCGGCAGTCTTCCCAACCGGCAATTTTCTGCTGCCCTTCTTTCGTCGTTCTGACGCTTCCGGGTGCCAGTGAAATGCCCAGGGCCACAATCACCGCAATCGAACATTTTTTGATGATGTTCTTCATGTCGGGTTATCCCCGTGCAGTTGCTCCAGCAACTGCCGCTCGCGGTCAGACAGGTTGCGGGTTTCCGCCTGGCGGAGAATCTGCTCGATCAAATCGTTACGGCGCTGGCTGGCCTGTTCAATGCGGCGGCGGTGGATCGCCAGCCGGACGGCGGAAACAATCCCCAGAAGAAGGCCAGCCAGCGCCAGTTTTTCGCTGACGGTCATGACACCCACGCCGGTCACCAGGGCGGATGTTGCAAACGCAAAATATTCGTTAATACGATCCAGAGTCATTCCCATAACTGGACGGTTACCCGTTCCACCTCGCTGGTTATCACGGGCATTTCGATCTCCTGCCCGGCATTCAAAAATATCTGGTTGCTCAGTCCCGGATTGGCTTCGAGCACCTTCTCCGTGACACCTGCGGTTTTGCCGTAATGACGCCAGCAGAGCTGATCAACCGTGTCGTTTTGCAACGCCCTGACTTTCATCAGAACAGCTCCGCATAGATACGGGCTTCTTCCCGAATGTCAGCGATACTCCAGCGCCCGTCCCGCCAGAGATCGTCTATTTGCCTGTCCAGGGCTTCGGCGTCTTTGTCACCTTTTGGCGTGGTGCCAACATCCCTGTAACCCTCCAGAACACTGGCGCGCGTGAAGGAGTAGACCGCGCGCCGGAAGCGATAGACTTTTGCGCTTTCGCCGTTAATCTGCTCGACAGGTTCACCGGTAGAAGTCAGCAGGACGGAAGCCAGCGATTCCACGCCTTCCGCTTCCCTTTGCTTGCGCCAGTCCTTTAGCTGATCCGCGACATGCAGCGCGGCCTCCGTTGCCATATGCATCAATCGGGAAGTCGTAATGTCACCGGCAATGCGGGCAGCGAGGCGCAAATCGTGGAGTTTTACCGTCGGCCAGAAAGTTCCGATGGCAATCTGTGCGCCGCCGTCGTCCACGTCTGTCACATCACTTTCAGCAGGTCTGACGGGGCGCTGTGCGATAAAACTCATCGTCGTTTCTCCGGTAGGTCAGGCGGTGGGCGTCCGGTAAAAAGACCGCATTTCGGGCAGATCGCCGGGCGCGCCGCCTGTGGCGCGGGGCCAGTTCATTACGCTCAGGCGTTTACTTTGTGGCGGTTTTCGTTGTCTTTTTTGCCGCCGTTTTGCGGGTGGCTTTTTGAGTGCCGGCCGCCGTTTTCGTCTGCTTGCGCGTTCGTGTTGCTTTTTCTGTTGCGGGTGTTTCGGTTGCTGCTGTATCGCTGGATGAAGTCTCATCTTCCGCATCACCACTTGCCGCGCTGGTCTGCGGCGCCTTTTTCAAAGCGCTGACCAGAGAAGCGATCTCCCGTTTCACACCGGCACCTGGGTTCAGGCTCATGGCTTCCCGGAAGAGTTTCAGCGCTTCGCCTTTGGTTTCCGCGTCTTCCGTGTCGCGACGGCAAAACGCCCTCACCTTGCACAGCTTCGCGCGGACCTCATCCGGCATATCACTGTCAGCCACAATTTCGGCCAGCTCGTCCAGCATGGGGATATAGTCTGACAAATCGGCTCCGGCGTCCGTGGTGGCGAGGTTCAGAATGGGATTGCAGATTTCCTCGGCCAGTACCGTGGGTGCCGGGCGGCGATAGTTGTCATCCGGCATGCTCAGGCCATGCTTAACGACATAGCGCCCGATACGCAGCGCCAGCGCATAGTCGGAGCAGTCCACCGCCCACACCATCAGCGTGGTGATGACCGGATCCGCGCGCCCGCTGTCGCCCTCGATCGTGCCGTCAATCCATCCCTGAAACTCAGGAAGGATGCTGGCCTTTACAGCGGCCTTCGCCTGGCGGGACTGGATTTGGCTTAGCGAAGATTTATGCATATGCAGGCGAAAGAGGATCTGCTCATGCGCGGTGCGCGTCTCCGCGTCACGCTCATCACTGATGCCCCGCCTCTCTGCCATGACCTTCTGAAAGTGTCTTTGTGCCGGTGTCAGCATGGGTTCATTCTCCTGGGCGGGCTTGCTGCCCGCCATGTGATGGGGATTATCAGGCGAATGTCACGCCGTCGATCATGGCAATCATGCCGTACTCTTCAATGACATAGTCATCATTGCTGGACTGGTAAGTCGCCACGCGGTTGTAGTGCGGCTCTTCCCGGATAGAGCGACGCAGGGAGCCTTTCTGGTAGTACACAGAGAGGTTTTTCAGGTTGGTGATGAGCACGACATCTTCAGGAATGCCCGGGACAAAGACCGTCGGCAGGCCGCCGATCTTTTCCTGGCTGACAATGAGCTGCGCGGCCAGTAGTTCGGTATTCGGATTGGTCTGGCTGAGCGCGTTCACTTTCGGCAGGTTCACTTTCAGCAGCAGATCGGACGAGAGCACAGTCACCAGACCGGGAGCGCGGCGGAACCAGGGATCCATAAGGCTGTGACGCGCATCGAGCACGGCGGCATCAATATTGCCGTAGGTGCCTGATGCAATCACCGCGTTATTCTCATCGCGGGAGGTCAGCGTGATGCCCGGCATAATGCGCTGCGGCGCCTCATTGCGGATCTTTTGCAGCCAGCCAACACCGCAATCCTGCAATAACGGATAGGTCGTGCGGTCGGAGTTTTCAGAGTAATGCGTGCCATTAAAGCCAATCATCTGGCGATCCAGCCCCAGCTGACGAGCCATTGCATTACTGATTAATGACTGAAATTCAGGGTGACCGGCCCACGCATCCAGCTCCGCATACGAAAGCGCATAGTCATAGTTGGTTTTACGGCAGTGGTAGTTCTGCGGCTCTTTGTTATGGTTCGGTGCAGGGTTACGGCGGTTGGTGCCGTCCGAGCTGTTATTGGTGCTCGCCATCGGTCCCTTACTGCCAATTTTTACTTTCTGCCCTTCCTGCTCTTTAACCCCAAAGTGGTTAACCAGCTTCATGAAGTCATCCGACTCCATGGCGGCCTGTTCCAGTTTTTGCTGGATAGTCGGATCGACGCTGAAACGATTGGCAACGGCTGAGGGTGAGACACCGTTCAGATGTGCCTGGCGCACAATGTACTTATCAAATAGTTCGCGGGTCTGGTTTTCCATGGTTACCTCTTAGAAGTCTGCAAGCTGCGCGCTGCTGTTGCCGGTTGCCGCCGGTCGTGCGCTGTAATTTTCTGCGGGCTGGAGCTGAAGCTGACCGCGCAGCTCGTTAAGTTCGCTGGTCAGTTGCTGAATGGTGGCTTTATCCTGTTGGCGGTCCTGTTCCAGGGCACTGAACCGGTCAATCTGGTCTGCCTGAGATTGAGCAACGGCTTCAACAACCTGATGCAACTGACTGAACCGTTGATCGTCGGTTTTCTGGCCTTTACCAAGGATGCCCATCACGCGGTTGAACCAGTTGACGCCCTCCTCGCTGCGATGAGCGGCCAGTTCGATCACTTCAGCTTCAAGCGCATCAGAGAACAGCGGCGCCTCGATCTGCTGGTTATTGAAGGCCATCACCTGCGCGCGCTGCTGCGCGGCAAATTTAAGGCGCTCAGTCCCCAGACTTGCCGGGGTGTCCGTCATCGCCAGGCCGACCACATACGCCTTACCGTTAAGGGCAAACTGCGGATGCAGCTCAATACTGGAATAGATTTTTTTTCCTTCATCGGTGAGCTGCTTCATTCGTGCCGAAGCGTCGATCTCGGCATAGAGCGCCGTACGACCGGCCAGCGGCCCTTCGGTGATATCCTCCGCGCTTAAAGCAACAACATCTCCCATGGCGCCAAAATTGCTGTCAGGAAGCATGGAGAGATAGTGCTCCACGTTCACGCGGGCGCCGTAAACGGCCGGGTTGTAGCTCGCCGCCGCATCGCGGAGGTGCTGCGGCTGGATCTCGCGCCCGTCAACGGTGGCGCCGGAAACCGCAACGCGAAACTTTTTGCGGGCGGGTTTAGTCGTGCTGGCCATGTCGTTTTATCCTGTTGATTTATGTCAGTCGCTGCATCATCGCAGAGCCTGAAAGCCCGGCGCCACGCGGTTTTGTTGTCGGAGAACGGCCAGACCTGAAAGCCCGAGCCGCGGGGATCGCGCGCAGGTAATCTCCCTGCTCAAAAGGGGGAAGTGATGATTCAGGATGCGTTTATTCGATTAAGGGCAAAACAGCTCTACTGGCAGGGTTACCCGCCCGCCGAAATTTCGCGACTCATGGGCATCAACTCAAACACGGTTTATTCGTGGAAAAAGCGCGACGCATGGGATGACACAACGCCCATCAAACGGGTGACGCAATCCATTGACACCCGTCTCTGCCAGCTGAGCTCGAAAGACAATAAAACCAGTGGCGATTTCAAAGAGATTGACCTGTTAACCCGGCAGTTGAAAAAGCTAGATACCGGGCAGGCTTCCACTATCACCGGCGTAAAAAAAACCAGTCGTCGCAAGAAGAAAAATCACTTCTCCGAGGAGCAGATCGAGGCGTTGCGCTTAAAAATTCTCGACTCTCTCGCATGGCACCAGCGCGGCTGGTACGAACAACGAGATCAGCGTAACCGGATGATCCTCAAATCGCGGCAGATCGGGGCAACCTGGTACTTTGCCCGCGAGGCATTGCTGGGCGCACTGAGAACGGACGTTAAGCACGACTATCAGCGCAACCAAATCTTTCTGTCAGCATCACGAAAGCAGGCGCTACAGTTCCGCAACTTCATCCGCAAAGCGGCTGAAGAGGTGGACGTCGAACTTAAAGGCGGCGAGCAAATCACGCTGTCAAACGGCGCAGAGCTGCATTTTCTCGGGACGTCGGCGGCGACGGCGCAGTCATACACCGGCCACCTACGATTTGATGAGTTTTTCTGGACAGGAAACTTTATCAACCTGCGCAAGGTTGCCGGAGCCATGGCAACGCTAAAAGGCTTAACTCGCACGTACTTCTCCACGCCATCGAGTGAAAGCCATGAAGCCTATCAGTTCTGGACCGGCGATCGATGGAATGCGAAACGGCCTAAAGCACAGCGCGTTGATTTCGACGTGTCCTGGAAGAAAACGCGTAGCGGCGTGCTTTACCCGGACAAAACGTGGCGGCAGATCGTCACTATTCAGGACGCTATCAACAACGGCTGGGACTACACCGACATTGATGAAATTAGGGACGAAAACAGCCCCGATGAATTTGAAAACCTGTACATGTGCGAGTTCGTCAAAGACGGCGAAAGCGCGTTCAATCTTAGCCAGTTACTGGGGTGCGGCGCTGACGGGTATGACGACTGGCCCGACTGGAAACCGTTCGCCAGTCGCCCTATGGGCCAACGTGAGGTGTGGCTGGGCTACGACGCCAACGGCGGCAGCGGCAATGGTGATGCCGGTGCTCTGTCCGTAACTGTCCCTCCCCTTGTGGCTGGCGGCCGGTTTCGCACGGTTGAATTGAAGCAACTGCGAGGGCTGGAGTTTGAGCAGCAGGCGGCAGTCATCAAAGAGGCTGCCGAGCGCTACAACGTCACTCACATCGCCATCGACGGACAAGGCGTCGGGGAGGCGGTCTGGCAGATTGTTAAAAATTGGTTCCCGGCGGCTATTTGCTACCAGATGAGCCTCTCTTCCAAGCGCGCCCTTGTCCTCAAAATGTTGCAGGTCATCCGCGCCGGCCGCTGGGAATATGACCGCAGCGAACAGGGCCTGGTCAGAGCCTTTAACGCTGTTCGCAAAGTTGTTACGCCCGGCGGTTTCATCACTTACGAAACGGACCGATCGCGCGGCGTAAGCCATGGTGATATGGCGTGGGCAACCATGCTTTCGATTATTAATGAACCGTTGGGCCAGGAAAGTGGCGGCGGTGGTTTCGCAATGGGATGGTAACTTTGAAAAAGAAATACGGTAAAAAGCCGATAGCCAGCACCGCCGGCCCTGACATTGTGGAGTCACTGAAGGCCGATCCCGCGTTGACAGCGTTCAGCTTTGACGGCCCTTATCCCGTGCGGGATATGGCCGATTTGCTGGACAATCTCTATTGCCTGGATAACGGGCGATACTATGAAACACCGGTAGATTTTTATGGGCTGGCTAAAGCTCCGCGTCAGAGCGCCTGGCATGAGTCGGCATTGTATTTCAAACGTAATGTGCTCACCGGCTGTTTTATCCCGCACAAACTGCTCAACCGTCAGACATTCTCGGCCTTCGCGCTGGACTGGTTCACGTTTGGCAATGCCTACCTTGAACTCCCGCGTAATCGCCTGGGCGGGCCACTTCCCTTCCGGCATTCACTGGCGAAATACACCCGGCGCGGGAGCACAGATCTCGATCAATACTGGTTTATCCGGCGCTGGAAAGAAGAGCACACGTTCAATTCAGGAACGGTTTGTCACGTTCTGAACCCTGATATCAATCAGGAAGTCTACGGTATGCCGGAATATATGGCAGCACTGCTGGCCGCCAGCCTGGCCCACTCCGCTGACATGTTCCGTAAGCTTTACTACGACAACGGATCGCATGCTGGATGCATTGTGTATATTGGCGCTGGACAAGTTGACGATAAAAGCATGAAGGCAGTCAAAGAGACGTTGACCGGCGCGCGCGGTAAAGGCGCATTTAAAAACCTGCTGCTGCATGCGCCAGGCGGCGGCAAAGACGGCGTGCAAATCCTCCCCTTCCAGCAGATCACGGCGAAAGATGAGTTTATTAATATCAAGAACGCTACCCGTGACGACATACTCGCAGCGCACCGTATCCCGCCGCAGCTGATGGGTGCCATGCCAGAGGGAAACGGCTCATTTGGGGATATCGAGAAAGCCGCCCGAGTCTACGCTATCAACGAGCTGACGCCCGTAATGGAGGCGCTGAAGGTGGTCAATGAGTGGATCGGAGAAGAAGTGATCCGCTTTAACCCTTACGCATTGCTTACCGCTGAGAAATAACCGCCAGAAAACTCAGTTTCTTTAAACAACATCAGCCATTTATAACAGGCCAGCGTTTTCGCTGGCCTCATCTTTTCTGCTTAAAGAATCCCGTATCAGCGCCCCTCTGCGCATCGCTGCTTTTTGCCTGCGCGAGGCATGCCCCTACCTAAAATCACCGCTCACCGTGACGCAGAACCCGTGAAATTGCGTATTCTGCCTCCTTCCCTACCCTGACCCGTTTGCGGGGGCTTGCCCCCCGTCACCTGCACGCTGCTATCCTTTCATTTTTCGTGCATATACCAAACCCGCCTCAGACCGCACCTTGCATGGGTCTAAAAAGGAAAAAGTATATCAAAAAAATTGTGCAAATCTGCGCACTATTGTGCAAGAAAGAAAAAGACGAGGAACGGCCAACATGACCACAACTGGCTACACTGCACGTGAGCCCCTCAGCAGCCCACTGGCAGGGGCTTTTCTAGTGTCTTAACCCAATACCCGATACGACGCAGATAATACAGACCCAATCCCTCTCTCTCAGCGCACTTGGTCCCCCGCCTCGCCTGCGCGCTAAACGTGCCTCTTTTTGTGCACTTTGTACGAACCGTCCGGGCCCCGCCAGTGCTGGCGTTGCGTAGCAAAAACGGCACTTCAAAAATTGTGTGCATTTGTGCAGTGTTAATAAAAAAGCCTCAAACATGAGGCTTTTTGATGGATAATCAAGTTCTGACAGGTATAGTTGCTTGAGGCTGAATGGGTGCCAAGATCTGGTTATAACTCCGTAATATATCGTTATACAGATCTGGATGTTTATTTGCAGTTATCGTAAGTATCAATGCATATTTAATTTTCTCAGCTTTATTACCTTGTATCGCCCCTCCGCCTTGCCTCGCATTATAATGAATATCGAATACAGGTTTATTTAGAGAAGTGCCACGCATACTTTTTGATGCATGTAGCACTGTCTCCCACTTGCCCATATCAGAGCGACGCTCCTGCTCATTGGCATATTTTTTTAGCTCAAAAAAACCTTTGGTGTCAGCATTCTGAGCACCTTGTTTTTTCTTACTCTCATCAGGTCGGAACGATATTTCGAGTCCTGCTTTTGTGTAAGATGCTGAATCCTGAGGATCAACAGAAGTTGAATAACAAAAGGTTGCAGTTAGGTTCACCATACCATTAAGACCGCCATCTGGTATTGGTAATGCTGCCCTCAGGTATTTGCCAGGTTTCAATTCTCCTTGATACACGATTCTGGCTACTCCATTGGGACTTACAATTATATCATTAATATTTTCAGGTAGTTTTCCCCAACCAACTTCTGCATGAGAATAATCTTTTTGAGAACATGAATGAATCATAAGCGCTTTGATCGCTAATGTTGTTAGATCTCCACCTAAAAGAGCTTTGATTCCAACCGCTGTACGTAATGCATATGGAGCGGCAAAACTTGTACCCATTTGAGGTGCGATTACTGGATTTGTATCGTCAGTTAGAACGTGAAAATATTCACGCTCTTCACCACCGAAAGTAACTAAGTCAGGTTTAATAACTCCAGGGCTTCTTCCAGGCCCCATAGCACTATATGAGGATCGCGCCCATTTGTTAGAGTCTGTAGAATTGGCTGCACCAATAGAAAGACCATTCACTGAGTCAGCAGGTACTTGAATTCTAGCATTGCCAGACTCTTTATCCATCTCACCATTATTTCCTACAGCGATTGTCATCAGCGTTTCACCATCGCTGAGCAGATCATCGATCACAGAAGTCCATGCATGAACTTCTGAATCCTCAATAGGCAAATTAGGCCCTAAACTTAAGTTAATGAATTGATACTGTCTAGAAAGAAGAACCTCTTCAATCAACCCTAGAGTTCTATAAAGTTCAAGAGGATGTTCATTACAGATGTCGGCATCTAAAACCCTCAAGTGATCAACATAAGAATATGGTCGAGGGGCCATGGTTCTGGCTTTTAAGGGGCCAAAAAGAAACGCTGATGTTACTGCAAGGCCATGCTGTAACGCATCGCTATCATCCGAAGCACCATCATCCATAACTCGATATGAATTAAGCCATTTCTGTATTGAGTGTTGTTTAGGCAGACCACCATCTAAAATAGCTACTCTTAAATCACTTACAGGTGGATCGCTGGGTAATAATGTTTGAATTTTAACACCCGAGGCTCTTTGTATTGGACGAATACCGCGCAGGGGAGGTACGGGGCGAATTACCCTAACAAATGTAAATAAGGATAAAGTCTCGATTTTTTCTTGACCGCACTGAACGGGGACAAACCAAAGATTCCCCGCCGTAAAAGAAAGCTCTGAGTAAAGAGTAATGCCATTATCTTCGGCATAACCCATAAACGCTGATTGAACTAGGTCACTATTGTTACTCGGTAAAAGATGTATGCCAACCTCGAAGAACTCGCCGGCTTCCCTATTGCTAAAGGGGACTATTCTTTCTTCTGGCTTATAAGCAGAAAACATTTCAATTCGTGCGAAGTCTATCGCTTCGTCACTACCATCGTCTAAAGACTGTACCCATGGAATTATATTTTTGAAAGAAGAGCGTTTACCCGCCACAAAAATTTGGGTAGTTGGAAACTCTGTCACTTCGGCTTTGCGTTTCCAGCCGTCAGGCTTAATTTTAACAGTCTTACTTCCTATTGATTGCAGGTTATTTTCCCGGAGTAAAGTATCCGGAAAAAAAGAACGAGCAATATAACTAGGGTTAAGTGTTAAAGTAGCTACAGCAAAATCATTTGGGCAAGCAACAGCTGGCAAATCATCCAAATCAGATGTTGCTTGTTCAACTTGAGGTATTAATCTCTGCTTTGCTTCAGCAAAAGTGTAAACCTCTGATTTATCCATTCCGCGTCGAGGGCCAACAACAGCACTTGCCAGCAATTCACCGCGACCTATTAAAAAATTAGTAGCCATTACCGTTCCTTTTATGCAACTGTGCCCTCAGAGGCACGATGTTTACGGATAGTATCTCGACTAACCCCGGTAATATCTGAGATAGAATGCTGTGAGAGCTTTGTCTCTTTACTGAGGCTTAAAGCCACCTCCAGCTTCTCAGTACGTTCCAATAGAGAAATCCTACTTTTTATAAACTCTTCAATTAATTCCTGATCAGATGCAATCCCTAATGCCACTGCTCTACGGAATTTATTTACTTCTTTTTCAATGTTGCTAAATGATTCATTTTTAAACGTTAAGGTCAAAATATCAACCCAGCGTGAAAACATTGCAAAATCAGGCCCTGAAAACCTTCTTAACGCATCAGAAATACTTGCAGCATCTGGTTTCTCGAAGTTAACTATCATATCGAAGCGGCGCCATAATGCAGGATCGATCAACTCCTCGTGATTTGTGGCCGCCAACAATAAAGAATTTGTCGGCCATTCATCAACTTCCTGTAAGATGACTGTTACTAGTCTCTTGAGTTCACCAATGTCAGAGTCGTCGCTACGTTTTTTAGCTATCGAATCAATTTCATCAAGTAATAATACGCATGGTTTTTTCTTTGCGTAATCTAATGCTGCTCGCAAATTATTACCGCTTTTGCCAAGATAACTACTCATAACAGCAGTTAAATCAAGGATATAAAATGGCACATTGAGTTGTTTTGCCAACCAAGCTGCCGTTAAAGTTTTGCCCACCCCTGGAGGACCTACGAAAATTGCAGATCGCGTCGGTGACAATCCCAAGTCGTTTAACCGTTGGATACTTTTGCGCTCGAGTATGAGCCTGTCTAATACCGATTCATTTTTTTCCGAAAGTACAGGTTTTTCAAGTTCATCTTTCAGAACTGGCGTCTTCAGTAGACTTAATCGCGATTCATCATCCACAGGCAAAGGCTGTGGGGAAATTGTGTGCGTGGGGCTAGATGCCTTACGCAAGCTGTTGTGGCTGTTCGCAGGTTTCGAACGCAAGTATTGATCAAGCTGAGCCGCCAATTCAGGTGATGAGTCACGATACTTACGAACTAAACGAGCGACATACAACCTAACATCATCATATTGTTCGGCTATCACCAGCCTAACCAGCTGGGCTAAATCAGACTGAATGCCGCTTAAATCGCCCATGGGAATCACAACCTCCTGATATACAACAAAAAAATAAAAACACATTCCGGACTATTTTAATAGTATTGCACTTATCATCCGAACATGAAAGCGTAATCCTATATAAAATCACAGTATGATTTGTGAATCACACTTCCCTAGCCGCCTGACGCCAACGGTTAATCAGAGTGTCCGCCTTGCGCTTCGCTAGAGTTTTTCGCCAGTGTATGTCCACCCCCGTAACTAACAGCTCACCAGTAACCGGATGTGCGCGATATACCGTATCCAGCACCGTCACTTCATTGCCGCGTGCCAGCTGTAAGGCCTGCGGTTTACTGATCAGCACCTTCTTCATTTTCGCCCATGACTGAACTAAGCCCGCCAGTCCGGCGATTTCCGGTGATAAAACCTGCTCTCTCCGCCTAATTTCCTGGACAGCCTTGAGATAGCTTTCTGCCCTGCGGGTGTCATATTCGGTACAGTCGCCGACGGTAATGCTGTACGCCAGCGCCTCAAACTCATCGGCGGGGGATTTATGCCGCTGCTGTTTGTGGGTATGGATACCTCCCAACACTTGTTTTCGCTGTTCGCGTGTTAACTGACCAATCTCGAACTGTTCAGGCTCTTCCCGCTCATCTGGCACTGTCATTAATGGCGGTGAACCGGGATGCTGATTTGTTCGTTTTTTAACCTCGTGACAGTTATTGACACGAGTCCAAGGGGCGACGGGGTCGCCCTGGGCGGCGCTTTCAGCGCCTGGGTTAGCGGGAGTCTTCTTCACCATCTTCCAAGTATGGACATGCGTGCATATTTTGTTTTCCTTACCGGTGATTGGCGACCAAATGCCATAAACACGAATCCCGTGATCGCCATAGGTTCCTGGTTCGACTGTCGGCTCGTAGGCGGTATGAATGAGGTAATTTTTGCGGGGAACAAGTACACCACCCTGCTTCATGATGTAAGTGGCAAAACAGCCAACATCAGCAGCAGCAAGCACAGCGTCCAGTTTTGGATCCATAAGTACCGGAGCACCCGGTTTGCTGATTTTCATTGCACGAGTTGCCTGCGATGCGAACAATCGTAACTCGCGGTACGCCTGGCGGCCTGGAATCCCAAAAAAACGAAATTGTTGAACACGGTGCAACGATGCCCACGCAGTGACGTACTCGGCACTATCACGTAGTGATTTACCCGTCTCCTTGCTGACGGTGTCACCCAGCCCACGCCCATCGATGTTTTTACTGACGTACTTTGCAATGTAACTGGCCGGAGTCCCCTTTCGCGGGTCTATCAGCTTTGACTTGAAACGAGCGCCAGTGTTATTGCCAAGTTCGGCGCGATCTTCTCGGATAGCGAAACGACGCAGCAGCTCTGTGATTGCACGTCGATGTTTTTTGCGCATGAAACACAATAAATGCCAGTGCACAGTGCCATCGTGATGTGGTTCGGCTACGCGGACGCCGTACCAGCGCAGCTCTTTTTTGTGCATTGCCTTACGGAATGCCGCAAACGTATCAACCAGATAGTCGCTGCTTTTCCTAACTGTCGAGTGATCCCATGTAGGGTTAGGCTTCCCGTTCATCAGTGTGGCGTGGTACTTAGAAGGACAGGTGATGGTATAGAACATGGCGCAGTCGCCACGCATTTCAGCTATCAATTCCAGCCCTTTGACACAGGCCATCATCTCATTACGACGGTGCGCTGGATTGCTGGCACTTGCAAGCACCACATCCTCCATGCTGAGCGTGTCGCCATCTTCGTTAATCAGATCATGGTTGCGGAAAAAATCTATCGCCTTACGGCGTTGTTCCCGCTTCTGCAACAGAATGTCATGGCTGACATAAGGTGATGCGTGCCGATGAACAAGGCACGCTGCCCGGAGCAACTCTTCCCGCCATTCATTGCGGAGTTGCCACAGCTTACGTTGCCACCAGTCAGCACAACGCATACGGGCAAGCGCGCCCGGTATCAACTCGTAGTTAATCGGGTTGCGGCGATTATGTTTGCTGCGGAGCGCATCATAACCCGGCGGGATAACATCGAGGCGTGACACTTCGGCCGCCACACGACGATAGAGCTCCAGTATTACGATGGGAGAAGCTAATTCATCGGTCAGCATCTCACCGCAAAGCTGGATAAAAATCATATCAATGTGCGCTGCGACCAGCGTTGAAAGCCGCTTAACCTCCCGCTGATTCAGTTCAGCAAGTCGAAGGAGTTGATCAAGGCTATCCCTACCAGCCATGGCCTGGAATGACAGCGACGCCTGGTTAGCACGGACCTTGTCAATCCTCACTAATGAGGGAGTAATGACCTCATTCAGATAGGTAGGCAAATGGCGCGGATCTTCTGATTTTTCCAAATACTTAATCCTTGTTTCCAGCGGCTTGCGCAGGAAACCAGGCAAGCTGGCGACGTCATCACGAATCAGGGTAAGAGGATCAACACGATGGAGTTCTGCATGTCGCTTAGCTTTCTCAATCAGCGCATCATTCAGTTCGTCATAGCGCCAGGGATCGCAATGTGCAACAGAAAAGAGGTACTCTTCTGCTGCGCGACTCATTGCTTCAGCCTGCTCGCGTTGATCGCTTTTATCCTGCTCATAAAGAGCAATCCAGACGGCCAGCGCAGATGGTTTCCGTGCAGGCACATCAACAGCATAAGGGTTTACTGGCTGCTTTCTGGCATTCCAGCTCCATGCCAGGGATGTGGAGTCAGACATAACTCACCTTCGAATCTTATTTTGCAAAGCCAATGCCTCAACAAGCCGGCGCGCCAAACATTTCGGCATATGCCGCATCGCCCATCACCGCCCCACAGTCCAGGCAACCTCCACCACCAGAACGACCGCAACCGCCACACACGCGAATTACACCAATCACTTCACCGGCCATATCGCGGGTTTTGGCGCTAACGGAACGTCGAACTCTGAAGGCGTGGAGATTGAAAGCGGAGTAGATCTGGTGTGTTTCTGGTGTGTCGCTATTCGAGATGACCGAGCGCGTTCCATGCTGGCGATTAACGTCCAGCAACGCCGTAACCAACGCGCGGTGATCATCCAGGGTAAATGGCTTGCCGTAAGCGGTAAAATTGGCTGTTTTGCTAGTCGGGATGTACGGCGGATCGCAGTAAATCACGGAGTCCAGGCGATTCCTGGTGACGTACGGAATGGAAGTACGAAAATCATTACAAAGAAAAAGCGCGTGAGTATCCCGCGCCTTTTCGGCAAATAGGCGCATTTCTGCTTCTGGAAAATAAGGCGCCTTATAGCTGCCAAATGGAACATTGAAACCGCTATCCCTGTTGGTGCGATAAAGCCCGTTAAAGCAGTGGCGGTTCAGGTATAAAAATGATGCTGCCCACCGTACAACGTAATCATCTGCACACTCGTCATCCCACGACAGGTGGTTGAACAACTTGCGCTCTTCGTAATAGCTATCTTCGTTATTGCCATTTCTGAATACGTTCCTGGCGATCAGTATCAATCTTTCAGGGTCTTCCCTGAGCGCGCGGAAGAAATTGATCAATGCGCGATTGCTGTCACAAAGCACATAGCGGCGGTATTCCGTATTCATAAAGACTGTGCCACTGCCTACAAAGGGCTCAATCAAGCAATCGGCTTTAGGCAGGTAATTCAGCAGTCGCGGCAAAACGCGGGTTTTACCGCCAGCCCACTTAAGAGGTGACTTAATCATTTGCGGCATTCCTGGTTATAGGTTTCATGGGTCATCAGTCGCCACTGCTTACCACCGTTTTTGCTGAGCAAACGCCAACGGAGGCCAATGCGGATTACGAGATAGGCGTGTGGCTTGACTCGGGTGTAATTACGCTGTCCACGAGCAAAGCAATTCAGGGCGGCAAGCGCCCTCTTACAAACCGGCAACGGCGCGTTACAAACAACAGACAGATGCGAATGCATGGCGGCCCTCATAGCGATCCAGTGTGTGGAGAGGTCAAGCGCTGCCAGATTTCGCAGACTTGCTCTGCTTGATATCGCGCGTCAGTGAGCGTGTAACGTGCCAGGGCGCTTCTCGCATGAGGCGCATAGTCTGTGGCAGCAGCAAGGTCGAGAAGTGAACGAATGCAGCGGTATTTTGTGCCTTCAGGGAAAATGCCTGACACCTCTAAGCGATCCACGGCATAACGAAGTGAAACCAGTTTTTCCGGGGCATCTTTGAACCATACGAATAACGCCGCGTTCCGGGGACAGGTATTGTCGGCGATGAAAGCAGCAAGGCTGCAAAGTGCATCTTCTTCAGCTTCGGTTGCGCTCATTACTTCGGCGCGCCAGTGAGAGTCTTTTTTCATCCAATCGAATGCCGTACTAATGCTGATACGGCCCTTCAAGCTTTCAGATTTACGAATGTCTATCGAAGAATAAAAAACCTTTCCGATCTGCCCTGTTGAGGGTTCAAAAAACACAGCTTCAATGGCACACAGAGGTGATGACGGTTTCTTACTAACGTTAATCAAATCGATCATTACGTGATTCATAGTCTACTGCCCTCGCTGGTGATTGTTTCGTGGTTGGCTATCCACTGCTCAAGTGCTGAATAAATCTCTTCGGGGGTAAGGCCTTGCTCTTTCAGCAGGCCCATACGGATGCGCAGCAATCCGAGTAAGTGGGCGCGCTCGCCTTTGCGCGCATTGGTGCTGATTCCCATAAACTCTGGATCGCTTATTCCGCCTTCCGGCTTTATTGACGTAACCGACATGCAACCTCCTGAAAAAGGCAAAACGAATCCCCGGCAAAATGAATGCCGTTGTTTTTAATGCTGGTTAATTAGTGGTTAGGGCGCGGCTTTCTTTTAATCTGCTTAAATATCCTTTCATGCCAGTAATACATGAAATCAATAAAGGTCATTCGCGCGCGATCGTGATTACCGCGAATTGCTTTCTCCAGACCGTAAATAATTATATCAATTGATGGGCTGTTAGAGCTGACTGTAATACGCGCACCATTTCTCAGGTGGACAGTGAAACCCTGCTCAGCATTTTCTATCGCCTCGCGTATCAGCATTTCCTGTTCCCAAGATGTTTTTTCTTCGGTGAACATGGCGTACTCCGATGATCAGTTAAAGCGAGGGGGCTCCAGCCGCCAGGAGGCTCTAGCTCCCAGTTTCAGGTGTTCCAGGATCTCCGGTGTAACCTCTACGGTTACCGCTTGCGGCTGAACAAACGTCATAGCCCTCTTCAGTTGCTCAGCGCCAAGAGATAGCAGGTCATATGGTTTAGGGATCTCACCATCGGTGACGGAAATAATGATGTTGCGGAGTTCTTCAAGGGTGCATTCATCATTCTCGCCTTGAAGCATTGCGAAATGATAAAGGTGGGATACGCCATGACGTAAAAGCTGGAGAGAGTAATCATGATTCCATTCCAGAAACTCTTTATTGAAATGGAAGCATTGTAAAAGCGAGTTAATTTTGTCTGCATATTCGAGTTTCATTTTTCGCCCCCAGAGATTAAAAAGCAATAAACCGCTTTTTACTCATGATTCTGTCAATCGTTCGGCATGCTTCTGATAAAGCAAAGTCAATGCCGTAATAATGGCCTGTATGCGTAATTTGATAGCGCTGGCGGTTGTACGGTTTTTTGCGTGGGAGTTTCAGAATAGTAAAACCACAGTAGAGGCTGGTTTTGCTATTGAGCTGTAATACTGATCCGCGGCTACCGTTCTTCATGTTTCCTCTCCTGAAACCGGCTATCGACCTGGCTCACCGAGACCAAGCCACATCAACCACCCTTCCCTGATCTCCTTTGGACGACTTTCGTAGGCCAGTTTCATGCCGTTGTTCCAGGCTGGAAGGTAAACCCAGTACTCGCCCGCACGGCCAGAAGTAGACTGGGGATCGGTCATCTCGATTACAGGTAGCTTACCTTTTTCGATCATGCCCTTCACCGCAGCAGGGGTTTTCCCGATGAGTCTGGCGAACTCCTGATAAGGCACAGCATCCGTGCTACTTACAAGCTGTTTGCTCATCTGTTACATTCTCCTTTAAGGTAATTAATTGCTCTTAATGGGTTTTAATTGCCCGTTAAGACACTTACTCAAATGAAAACTTATTATCCATACGCGTAATATCTTCCCAAAGAGGTTTTTATGTCAATCCCTATTTCAGAGAAGTTGAAGCTTATCAGGGAGTCAGAACGGCTTAATCGTAGGCAATTCAGCGAGTTAACAGGAGTAATTTACAGCACACTTTCTGGCTATGAGGCTGGTACAAAAAGTGCGAGCCTTGAACCAATCATGAAAATCTTCCAACACCCTAGATTTGTGAAATACACACTGTGGTTTATGACCGATCAGGTTTCGCCTGAAGCCGGTCAAATCGCACCGGCACTCGCACACTTTGGGCAAGACTTAACAACCTCGCAGCACTCAGACCAAAAGACTGGTTAACAATTAACCGGTCTTACATACATTTCAAATGTTTATTATTGGTCGAAAAGTATTCATCACATAATTGCAACGCGTTGAGGCCTAAAGGCAAACGCACCCATCCGAGGGTTTTCTTATGACTATTAAGAAACTCGATGATGGTCGATATGAAGTGGACATCAGGCCTGCTGGTCGCAATGGAAAGCGTATCCGCAGGAAGTTTGATAAGAAAAGTGAAGCGGTAGCTTTCGAGAAGCATACCCAGTTCAACCATCACACCAAAGAATGGTTATCAAAACCGACGGATAAGCGGCATCTGTCTGAACTGATACAGCTTTGGTGGAATTTGAAAGGTAAGCATGAGGAACATGGTCGGATAAACCGCAACAAGTTAGACGTGTTTTGCAGGATTACAGACGATCCTTGTGCTTTTCAGATTACGAAAGCGCTGATTAGTCAGTATTACGCGGCAAGAAGAAGCCAGGGCATTAAAGCTTCCACCATTAACCGCGATCTCAACAGCATCAGTGGTATGTTCACAGCGCTTATCGAGGCCGAGTTGTTTTCGGGTGAACATCCGATCAGAGGGCGGAAGAAGTTGAAAGAAGAAGTCCCAGAAACTGGCTATCTGACAGAGGACGAAATCAAGCACTTGCTCTTTAAACTGGATGGCGACAACAAGAAGATAGCTGTTCTCTGTTTAAGCACTGGTGCTCGCTGGGGCGAAGCGGCTCGACTCAAGGCGGAACACATCATACAGAACCGTGTGACGTTCGTTAAAACCAAGAGTAACAAGCAGCGGACTGTTCCAGTTTCAGCGGAAGTGGCAAAACTCATAGCGGATGGTAAGCGAGGGTTGTTATTTGGTAAGGCGTCTTATTCTGACTTCAGGCAGATACTCAGGGAGGTAAAACCTGATCTTCCGACCGGCCAGGCGACGCATGCACTACGCCACAGTTTCGCGACGCATTTTATGATTAATGGGGGGAGCATAATTACATTACAGAGGATCTTAGGACATGCGCGAATTGAGCAAACTATGGCCTACGCTCACTTTGCACCGGAATATCTTCAGGACGCGATCTCGCTTAACCCGCTGAGAGGTAGCGCTGATGTGTGAAACGTCCACATAATGTCCACAGATGGGTAATTAGTTATGGCTTTCAATGGTCTTGCGTGCCGCGCAACCCCGCATTGTACCGTTGAAAGCCCCTTGTTCCGGGTGTTTCCAACGCACCCGACGGGGCTTTTTTTCCCGCCGCGGATGCAGGTATTCTCCCCCCAGATGTGTTAAATTTTGTGTATCTCTGTTAATTCTGCGCTGATTGTTTTTTAGCATCATTTGCTGGTAGTGACGATTAGCATTCGGGAGCCGTATTTCTCATGTCCGATTTTATTCTCGCTCGCGTGTCGCAAACGCTCGCTAATGAACACTCCCTCGAAACCCTGGTGCGACAGCTGCTTGAGATGCTGGAGCTGGTTACCCGAATGGAATCTACCTACCTGACTCGTATCGACTTCGACGCGCAGCGCCAGCATATTATGTACGCGCACAACAGCAGCGAAATGCAGATCCCCGAAGGGTTCTCCGTCCCGTGGAACGACTCGCTGTGCAAACGCGCGCTGGACGACCGCTGCATTTTTAGCAACGATGTTGCCGAGCGCTGGCGTTCGTGTCTCGCCGCCCAGGATTTGGGGATCGCCGCCCAGGATTTGGGGATCGCCACCTTTTTCAGCATTCCCGTGCGCCTGACCGACGGCTCATTATTCGGCACGCTGTGCGCCACCAGCCGGGCAAGACAGCCCTATAACATTGAGGGTGAGCAGGTGATGAATCTGTTTGCCAACCTCATCTCCCATTACGTTGAGAAAGAGACGCTGGTACAGCAGCTTCGGGCGGCTAACGTCGCGCTGGAGATGCATTCGTATACCGACGAGCTTACGGGTTTGCCGAATCGCCGCTCGCTGTTTAAGCATCTTGCCGCGCAGTTTTCGCAGGCCCGGGAACAGCAGCGCAGCGTGCTGCTGATTTTTATCGATCTCGATGATTTCAAAGCAATCAACGATCGATTCGGCCACCCGTGCGGCGACAGCTTTTTGATTCAGATCGGAGAACGCCTGGCCGCCCGCGTGCGCAGCAGCGATATTGTAGGCCGTCTCGGCGGCGATGAGTTTTTAATTGTCGGTCCGGGTACCGATTCAGCCGACCAGCAGGAGTATATCGCCGCGTTACGTCAAGCGCTGGCGGGGATCTATTTCCTTGGCGAACACCGGATTAACTACCCCGGCGCCAGTTTTGGGGTGATTGAAGCCGACCCCTGGCAGATCGACGTTGAACTGGCGCTGCGCGCCGCCGATGAGGCGATGTATCAGGATAAGCAGTCTCGCCGTCAGGGACGTTTTTTTCATATTGACTAATCTACGGTGAAATCCCGTATCATAGTCGACACGACACGCACTTACAGGGGCTCAATAATGAGACTGGGTATTCTATTTCCGGTGGCTATTTTTATCGTTGCCGTGGTTTTTCTGGGCTGGTTTTTTGTCGGCGGCTATGCGGCACCAGGCGGAGCGTAATGAAAAAAGCACCATAATTATGCTTATTGTCGCCATCGTCGCCGTGGCAGGTACGCAATTGGGCTGGTGGTAAATCCAGGATTATTCGCGCGTCTTTCCGGCAAGGATTGCAGAATTATCTCATCTACTCAATAAGTTAAAAGCATACACTCACCTCATCAGCCGATAGCGCATGCCCGTTTTTGCGCACGGATTTAACTGGAGAAGTGAGAAATGAAAAAACCGATCGTGTTGCCGTTGATTCTCGCGCTTTGCACGCTGTTATCGGGATGTATTGTCGACCCAGGCTATCACCATCAACACCACCACCATCATCATGACAACAGAGACTGGCGATAGCCGTGGAAACATAATAAGGCGAACTTCGGTTCGCCTTATTGCATGAAATTAGTCCCGGCGGTCGGAACCTAAAAAGAGGAAACCCAGCGGGATGGAAAACAGCAGCGTAAACACAATGCTGTAAACCGTGACCATCGCCCCCTGCAGGAAGAACATTGACGTCGTCCATTCTGAATACGGCATATTGTATTCACTCACCACGCCGCCAAAGGTGGCGCGCCCAACCACGATAAGCGCGATGGCAAAGATCGCCGCGATCGACAAAAAGAACTTCTTGCTGTTTTTATTGCTGGTGAGTTTCTGCAGAATCATCCGGGTTCCCTTTTTTCTGAGCGATAATCGGCTGTATATGTAACACCAATGCAATCAAAATTGAAGGGATTTTGTTACGAGGCAGTGACAGTCACTATGGGGCCGGTCCCGCGTACCGGCCCCCAACGATTACGACTGGAGCGTCGCCAGACGGGCGGCAAAACCGACAAACACAAGGCCTATCAGACTGTTGCCGATTTTCGCCAGCTTCTTTTTCGTCTTCACGTAACGCGTAACGAAAGAGCCGGAGAGGATCAAAAAGCTCATATAGATGAAGCTGATTATCTCCAGGGTCAGCGCCAGAATAAAGAACGCCAGCCCGGGCGTTTTGGCGCTGACGTCAATAAACTGCACGAAGAATGAGACATAAAAAAGAATCGCTTTTGGATTCGTCAGGCTAAGGGTCAGCGAACGTTTGAGAATCGCGCTGCCCGGCTCGGAATCAGCAGACGAATGACCATCACGCTGGGTTAACACCGCGTAGAGCATCTTGCCGCCCATCCACAGCAGATAAATCGCCCCCAGGTAACGCACGATATTGAACAGCACCGGCGTAGTCTTGATGAGCGTCGCGACGCCGGCAAAAGCCAGAAACATCAGCACCGCATCGCCAATAAACACGCCTGCCGCCGCCAGATACCCTTTTTTAACGCCGTGGGCAATGCCGGTCTTGAGGACAAAAAAGGTATTCGGGCCGGGAACCAGGATGATAAAAACAGCGCCGACCAGATAGGTCAGGTAATTCAATACACCAAACTCAGCGAACACAACGCACTCCTTCGCTTACAACAAAAAATATGATCCCGCGCACGTTAACGCAACCGGGACCATTTTGAAAGCGCCGCGAGTGCGGAGGGCTTAATAGAGCGAAGTTTCGCCCAGCGGACGGGTTTTAAAGCGGCGGTGAACCCACAGGTATTGCTCCGGCGCGCGCAGGATCTCTTTCTCAATAACCTTGTTGATATAGCTTGCCGCATCCTGTTTATCTTCGCCAGGATAGTCACTCATGACGTCGCTGATGTGCAGGCTATAACCTCTGCGGTCCGCTTTACGCACCATGCTGATGGTGAGCATTTTCGCGCCCGACAAACGAGAGAGTACGTAGGTACCGTTGGTCGTTGCTGCCTGCTGTACCGAGAAGAACGGAGCAAATACGCTCCCCTTCGGGCCGTAGTCCTGATCCGGCGCAAACCACACCGCTTCACCCGACTTTAAGGCATGTACCAGGCCGGATAAATTACGACGGTCAATCATCGCCTTGTTCGAGCGCAAACGACCGCGCGTCTGCACCCACTCCATTAACGGGCTATTATGCGGACGGTAGGTCGCCATCATCGGACGACACAGCCCCATCGTACGGCCACCCAGTTCAAGCGACATAAAGTGGACGCCAACGACCATCACGCCTTTTTGTTCGCTCAGAGCATTATTGAGATTGACCATACCTTCCACGTCAAACCATTTCTTAACGCGCTCATCGCTCCAGAACCATGCCATCCCTGTTTCAATCAGGCCCATCCCTAGCGACATGAAGTTCTGTTCGATAAGCTTTTCGCGCGCCGCGGGCGACATGGTGGGAAAGCAAAGTTCGAGATTGCGTCTGGCGATATGCTCACGGCGTTTCAGGAAGCGCCGGGATGCGCGACCGGCGCTGGTACCGATAAGATGCAAGACGGGATAAGGAAGCTGGACGATGAGCCAGAGCACGCTCAGGCCAAACCAGGTCCCCCAATTACGGGGATGAAGAAGTTTTTTATTAAAAGCGCAAGACATGTTTTTTCCTGTAAACATTAGAACATGAGGTAACGCTTAAGGAAAAAACGAGTCCCTTCATCTGTCATTAGGCGGTACGTGTAGCAGTTCAGACAATAATAATCCTGGTAAATTCACTCCGGCAAGTAAAAAAAGAGGCCAACAGAAAAAAACACAATACCAGCACACCTGTAACAAAATGTAAATAAAAAAGTGAATAATAAACCTCAAATATCCACCCCAAGAATGATTAACGCGCTAATCATTCAACATAAAGTATGCGTCTTTTCCAACCAGAACGTCGCTGTGGTAACCCGCAGGCCGCAGCTGAAGCCGCTTCGAGTTACGGCTGCATCCAGATGAGGTCGGGGTAGCCTCTGCTTTCTGTTATCCTTTTCACAACGTTTGCGGACAGGCTATTCCTTTATCTTCCATAAGCCTCACTGACATAAAATAGCAATATTAAAAATGAGTGTCAGAGAAATGACTAAAATAAGAATCAGCTTATTTTACTTTCCTGACAATAATTAATATTTATCGACAATTATCCATATCGCCGGTGGGTTATTTCAGACTTTTTACCTCCGTTGCTTTAACAGAACAGCAGGCAATAAAGTTCAAATGCCTTTTATGACGTTGAAAAAAACGCAACATAGATAAAAATCTCGGACGATTCTCGCCCTTCAACAAACCATTGCCGACAATTTTTAGCGCCTGTTTAAAACCTTCATCTTTCATCAACCCTCGCGGCGACATCAGCGACATCGGTCCATGATGAATGCTTACGGCGTCAAAGCCGGTCCGTTGGAAAAGCGTCTGCCAGGCGGCGGCGCTCAGCGGGCTGACGTGGGATTTCACCACCCCCTGCAGCTGCCGCCGGGCGTCCTCTCCCAGCGCATCCTGCGTATACATGATATCGTGTGTCAGCAAACGACCGCCGGGCTTAAGAACGCGAAAATATTCCGCCACCAGTTTCTCTTTGGCTTTATCCGCATACATGGTGAGCATCGCTTCATTTATCACCATATCAAACGTTGCATCGGCAAATGGCAGCCGAGCGGCATTCGCCTCCATCACTATCACCCGATGATCCACACCTTCGCGAACGATATTTTGCCGGGCTTTCGCCAGCGCGTCTTTATCCATATCGATGGCGTAAACGCTGCAGCGAAAACGCTGCGCCAGCTCAATAGAGGTTGTCCCCATATTACAGGCTACCTCCAGAACTTTACTGTCGGCGGTAAAACCCGCCTGCTGAAATAGCCACTCTGTGGCTTCAATGCCGCCCGGGCGTAAGCGGGTTTTCCCCAGGCTTGCCAAAAACGTATGTCCGGCTTTTTCGCTTGCGTTCATTTGACTCTCCTCCCCTCATTAAGATGCATTATAAATACAACATTAAAGTTAAAGAGGGAATAATGATAATGAATTTTATTTGCATTAAGAAGAAAGGGAAAGAAATGATGCAATGAGGGGAAAAATCTATTCAATATTTAACAATCACTTATCGTTACTATGAGTCTATATGGCCCTTATCCCTGTCGCCGCTTTATTGAAATGATAACCATTCTCATATTAACATGTGTCGTATTGATCAACTCTCCTGAACCTGGCTATGTCACCTTCATCCGCCATCGCTTCTCCGCTGACGCTTGCCTCGCTCTATAGCGACCATCATGGCTGGCTGAAAAAATGGCTTACCCATAAGTTGCAATCCGCTTATGACGCCGACGACGTAGCGCAGGACACCTTTGTCCGAATTATGGCCGGCGAGTCGCTGTTGACGATTCGCGATCCAAAATCTTTTCTCTGTACGATTGCTAAACGGGTGATGATCGACCTGTTCCGCCGCAACGCCCTGGAGCGCGCCTGGCTCGACATGCTCTCTCAGCTACCGCCAGAGCTCTCTCCCTCACCGGAGCTACGGCAGAGCCAGCTCGAACTGTTACAGCAGATTGATGCCATGCTGGACGGGCTTAACGCAAAAGCCCGGGAAGCGTTTTTGCTCTCGCAGCTTGAAGGGCTGACCTACGCCGATATCGCCAGCCGCCTGGCGGTTTCCATCAGTTCGGTTAAGAAATATATCGCGAAAGCCACCGAGCACTGCCTGCTGTTCCGTCTGGAGAATGGCCTGTGAAACCGACGCTAAGCGAATCCCGTCGTCAGGCGCTGCGTTCCGCCTCGCACTGGTACGCGGTCCTCAGCGATGGGCGCGTCAGTCCGCAGCTGGAGGCCCGCTGGCAGCAGTGGTATGAGCAAAACAACGAAAATCAGTGGGCGTGGCAGCAGGTAGAAAACCTGCGTCAGCAGATGGGGCAACTGCCGGGCGGGCTGGCCAGCCGTGCTCTTCACGATAGCCGTCTGGCGCGTCGCCACGTGCTGAAAGGGCTGATGCTTTTGCTGGCGGCCGGAGGCAGCTGGCGGCTCTGGGAGTCCGAACTGGCGGAGGGCCTCCGCGCCGACTACCGGACGGCGAAAGGAATACCGCGCCCGCAGCGGCTTGCCGACGGTTCGCTGCTGACGCTGAATAGCGAAAGTGCCGCCGACGTCCGTTTTGACGCGCGGCAGCGCATGGTTCATTTACGCTACGGCGAAATCGCCATCAGGACCGCTCACGACAGCCGGCAGCGGCCTTTTCGGGTGCAAACGCGGGAAGGCACTCTCACCGCGCTCGGGACCGCATTCACCGTCCGTCAGTTTGCCGGCGGCACCCGGCTGGCGGTACAGCAGCATGCCGTAGAAGTGGTTTTACCGTCCGGCAGCGCCCAACGCGTTAACGCCGGGGAAAGCCTGTGGTTTACCCGCGATCGCTTCGCCGCCCTGGTTAAGCTCAACGGCGGCGAGGATAGCTGGATCCGGGGCGTGCTGACCTTCCACGACGCCCCGCTGAGCGAAGTGGTCGAAACCCTCGCCCGCTATCGCTCCGGGGTGCTGCGCTGCGATCCCGCCGTGGCCGATTTACGCCTGAGCGGCACCTTTCCGCTGGGCGACCCTGATGCCATTCTGCAGGTTATCGCGCAAACGCTGCCGATTACATTGCGGTCTGTCACCCGCTACTGGGTCACGCTCGTTCCGGCCTGAGAAAAAAAATCGAAAAAATTCTCATTCTCTATTGTCCCTTTTCCCCTGCTCGTTCGACTTATCTGATGAATATAACCAAAAACGATGGTGGAGAAGAGATGACGCCTTTACGCGTTTTACGCAAACCGATGCCTCTGGTGATGGCAATCCGTTTAAGCCTGCTGCCGCTAGCGGGGCTGGCTGCCGCGCCGGTATTCGCCGCCGCGCAGTATGATATTGCCGCTGGGGAGTTAGATCACGCCCTGAACCAATATGCCGCCCGCAGCGGTATCACGCTTTCCGCCGACGCCAGCCTGACGCGCGGCAAGCATAGTCCGGGCCTGCACGGCAGCTTTGAAACCGAAGAGGGTTTACGCAGGCTGCTGAACGGCAGCGGATTACGGCTCAAGCCGCTGGGCAAGAACGTCTGGACCCTGGAGCTGGAGCCCGCGTCCGTCAGTGCAGAATCCACCCTCACCGTCGTCGGGGACTGGCTTGGCGACGCGCGCGAAAACGATGTCTTTGAGCACGCCGGCGCCCGCGACGTGATCCGTCGGGAGGATTTCGCCAAAACCGGCGCCGCCACGATGCGCGAAGTGCTGAACCGGATCCCCGGCGTCAACGCGCCGGAAAATACCGGCACCGGCAGTCACGACCTGGCGATGAACTTCGGTATTCGTGGCCTCAACCCGCGGCTTGCCAGCCGTTCCACGGTGCTGATGGACGGTATCCCGGTTCCCTTTGCCCCCTACGGCCAGCCGCAGCTTTCGCTGGCGCCGGTCTCGCTCGGCAATATGGACGCCATCGATGTCGTGCGCGGCGGCGGCGCGGTGCGCTACGGGCCGCAGAGCGTCGGCGGCGTGGTGAACTTCGTCACCCGCGCCATCCCCGAGGATTTTGGCATTCAGGGCGGCATTGAAGGGCAGCTCAGCCCCACCTCTTCGCAAAACAACCCGAAAGAGACGCATAACCTCGCGATCGGCGGCACGGCGGACAACGGTTTCGGATCCGCCCTGCTTTACTCCGGCACCCGGGGCAGCGACTGGCGCGAACACAGCGCCACGCGGATTGATGATGTAATGCTGAAAAGCAAATACGCGCCCAACGAAGTCCATACCTTTAACAGCCTGCTGCAATACTATGACGGCGAAGCCGATATGCCCGGCGGCCTCTCCCGCGCCGACTACAACGCCGACCGCTGGCAGTCCACGCGTCCTTATGACCGCTTTTGGGGACGCCGCCAGCTCGCCAGCCTCGGCTACCAGTACCAACCGGATGCGCAGCATAAATTTAATATTCAGGGGTTCTATACCCATACCCTGCGCAGCGGCTACCTGGAACAGGGTAAGCGCATTACCCTCTCCCCGCGCGAATATTGGGTCCGCGGCATCGAGCCGCGCTACAGCCAAAGCTTTATGATCGGCCCATCCGCCCACGAAGTCGGCGTCGGCTATCGCTACGTCAACGAATCGACCCACGAGATGCGTTACTACACCGCGACCACCAGCGGCGAGCTGCCCAGCACCGCCAGCCCGTACGATCGCGATACCCGTTCCGGCACCGAAGCCCACGCCTGGTATATCGACGATCGCGTGGATATCGGCAACTGGACGATTACGCCAGGTATGCGCTTTGAGCACATTGAGTCTTATCAGGACAATAATCTGCTCGGCACCCGCGAACGGGTCAGCTATAACGCCCCGCTCCCGGCGCTGAATGTTCTTTATCACCTCACCGACAGCTGGAATCTTTATGCCAACACAGAAGGCTCATTCGGCACCGTACAGTACAGCCAGATTGGCAAGGCTGTGCAAAGCGGCAATGTGGAACCGGAAAAAGCGCGAACCTGGGAAGTCGGCACCCGCTACGATGACGGCGCGCTGACCGCAGAGATGGGGCTGTTCCTGATTAACTTCAACAATCAGTACGATTCCAACCAGACCAATGACACGGTCACCGCCCGCGGTAAAACCCGTCATAGCGGCCTGGAAGCGCAAACCCGTTACGCCCTCGGCGAGCTTTCACCCGCGCTTGATAATCTCTCTGTCTACGCCAGCTATGCGTACGTCAATGCTGAAATCCGCGAGAAAGGCGACACCTACGGTAACCAGGTTCCCTTCTCGCCGAAGCACAAAGGCACCTTGGGCGTCGATTACAAGCCCGGCAGCTGGACGTTTAACCTCAACGGCGACTTCCAGTCGAGCCAGTTTGCCGATAACGCCAATACCGTTGCCGAAAGCGCCGATGGCAGCACCGGCCGCATTCCCGGCTATATGCTGTGGGGCACTCGCGTGGCCTATGACTTTGGCCCGCAGATGGCCAATCTCAACCTCGCGCTGGGGGTGAAAAACATCTTCGACCATGCGTATTACACCCGCTCGTACGACGATAACAACAAAGGGCTTTACGCCGGTCAGCCGCGCACGCTGTACCTGCAAGGATCAATGAAGTTCTGATGATAGAGCGTTGCCGGACAGCGCTATTCGCGCCCTGTCCGGCAAGCTGGAGTGAATAATGTTTAGCCTTGTTCGTCTGTGTATTTTCAGCCTGCTGTTTCTGGCGGGCCCGCTCTTTGCCGCCACCGTACAGGATGAGCGCGGTCGCTTTACGCTTGATAAAACGCCGCAGCGCATCGTCGTACTTGAACTCTCCTTTGTCGACGCGCTGGCGGCGGTTGACGTTAGCCCGACAGGCGTGGCCGATGACAACGATCCGTCGCGTATTCTGGCGGACGTACGCGCACGTCTGAAGCCCTGGCAGTCGGTGGGCACCCGCGCCCAGCCCTCACTGGAGGCCATCAGCGCTCTGCATCCCGATCTGATCGTCGCCGATAGCAGTCGCCATGCCGGAATTTACGCCGCCCTGAGGCAAATTGCCCCGGTGCTGCTGTTGAAATCGCGCAATGAAACCTGGGAGGAGAACCTGCAGTCAGCGGCGATTATCGGCAAAGTAGTGGGTAAGGATAAGGAGATGCAGCAGCGTCTGGCGCTGCATCGGCAAAAAATGGCGGCGTTTTCCCGACAGCTGCCGGCTGGCGCCAGCGTGCTGTTTGGCACCTCTCGCGAACAGCAGTTTAATCTTCACTCAACGCAAACTTATACCGGCAGCGTGCTGACGGCGCTTGGCCTGAAGGTTCCGCCGCCAATCGGCGGCGCGCCGATGGCGGCGATAAATTTCGAACAGCTGCTGGCCCTGAATCCGCAATGGCTGCTGGTCGCCCATTACCGTAGTGAAAGTATCGTGAAAAAATGGCAGCAGGACTCCCTGTGGCCAATGCTGCAGGCCGAGCAGAAAGGGCAGGTCGCCGCCGTCGACAGCAACAGCTGGGCGCGGATGCGCGGGATCTTCGCCGCCGAGCGTATTGCCAGCGATATGGTTAAAATTGTCCACCACCGGGCGGTTGATATCACGCCATGAAACCGTTCCGTCGCGCGTTTTTTATCTGGGGATGGCCGCTGCTGGCCCTCAGCGGCCTGTTCTGGCTGAGCCTGTTCTGCTATTCGCCCATCCCGATTTCGCCGCTCAACGCCCTTCACGCCCTGCTGGCGCCTGAGTCTCCTTCGCTTGCGGAGGCGCTGGTGCTTAATCTGCGCCTGCCCCGCAGCCTGGTGGCGGTAATGCTCGGCGCCTCGCTGGCGATGTCGGGGGCGTTATTACAAACGCTTACCCATAACCCGCTGGCATCGCCTTCACTGCTCGGCATTAATAGCGGCGCGGCGCTGGCGATGGCGCTGACCAGCGCATTCAGTCCGGCACCGCTGGCGGGCTTTTCGCTGGCGCTGATTGCCGCCTGCGGCGGCGGAATAAGCTGGCTGCTGGTGATGAGCGCCGGCGGCGGCTGGCGTCAGCAGCAGGATCGCCAACGGTTGATCCTCACCGGTATTGCCCTCTCGGCGCTATGCATGGCGCTGACCAGAATGACCCTGCTGCTGGCGGAAGATCGCGCCTGGGGCATTCTTACCTGGCTTGCGGGCGGCGTTTCCCACGTACGCTGGGCCGAGTTCTGGCAGCTTTTCCCTTTTGTCGCGCTGATCACCCCCGGCGTATTCCTGCTGGCCAACGCGCTTAATCTGCTCAACGTCAGCGATACCGCCGCCCATTCGCTGGGGGTGAATTTGCCGCGCCTGCGCCTGCTTATCAACGCGGCCGTGTTGCTGCTTACCGGCGCCAGCGTCAGCGTCGCCGGACCGATTGCCTTTGTTGGCCTGCTGGTCCCGCATCTGGCGCGTTTTTGGGCGGGTCACGATCATCGTACTTTTTTGCCGGTCAGCGCCCTGCTGGGCGCCCTGTTTATGCTGCTGGCGGATATGCTCGCCAGAGCGTTGGCCTGGCCGGGTGAACTGCCCGCGGGCGCGGTGCTGGCGCTGGCGGGCGGGCCCTGTTTTGTCTGGCTGGTCAGGAGACGCGGGTGAAACAACGCATCGTGTTTTTATGGCTCGCGCTCACGCTGTTAACCCTGTTCTCGCTGCGGATGGGGGCGATCCCGCTGCCGTGGCGAGCGCTACTCAGCGGATGGTATGCGGACAGCGAGTATCACTACGTCCTTACGCAATATCGCCTGCCGCGCGTGGTGCTGGCGCTGATTATCGGCGCCGCGCTGGCGGTTTCCGGGGCGCTGGTTCAGGGTATTGTGCATAATCCGCTGGCCTCGCCGGACATTCTGGGTATTAACCACGGGGCGAGCCTGACCTCGGTGGCGGCACTGTGGTTTTTACCGTCCCTGCCCCTGCCGTGGCTGCCGCTGCTGGCCTTTATCGGCGGAATGGTGGCGATGGTAATACCGCTCGCCCTTGCCGGTTTTTCTCGCCCAATGCGCCTGGCGCTGACCGGCATCGCGCTGTCGGCCTGCTGGGCCAGCGTGACCGACTACCTCTTACTGTCGCGGCCGCAGGAGATCAATAACGCGCTGCTGTGGCTGACCGGAAGCCTGTGGGCCAGAGACGGCGCATTCGTCATCATCGTCCTGCCCCTGCTGGCGATTTTGCTGCCCTTAAGCTTCGCCCTCAGTCGCGATCTCGACCTGCTGGCGCTAGGCCATGAGCGCGCGGGAACGCTCGGCGTCAACGTACGCTGGCTTAACGGCTACGGCTTAACGCTGGCGGTGGCCCTCGCGTCGATCGGCGTCGCGGTCTGCGGTCCTGTCGCTTTTATCAGCCTTGTGGTGCCGCATCTTGTGCGTCGCCTCTTCGGCGGCCGCCATCGCCGTTTATTGCCGCTCTCTGCGCTCACGGGCGGAGTGGTTCTGCTGCTCGCCGATCTGCTGGCGCGAACGCTGCATCCGCCGCTTGAGCTGCCGGCAGGCGTGCTGACGGCGATTATCGGCGCCCCCTGGTTTATCTGGCTTCTTGTGAGAATGCGTTAAATGGAACTGCGAATAGAAAAGCTAACCGCTGGCTATGGCGGCAAGCGCGTTATCAACAATCTCGATCTGACGCTACCGGGCGGGAAAATTACCGCGCTGCTGGGGCCAAACGGCTGCGGTAAATCAACGCTGCTGAAGTGTTTGTCTCGCCTCCTGACGCCCATCGCCGGCGAGGTCTGGCTCAATGATGTCCCCTTAAACCGCCTCTCCGCCCGTCAGCTGGCGCGGCGACTGGCGCTGCTGCCGCAGCAGCATCACGTTCCGGAAGGCGTCACCGTACGCGAGCTGGTCGGCTACGGCCGGAGTCCGTGGCTACCGCTGTGGGGGCGGCTTTCCGCGCAGGATCGACAGCAGGTCGACAGCGCGCTAGAACGAACCGGCATCGCTGCGCTGGCGGAACAACCGCTGACCGCCCTTTCCGGCGGCCAGCGGCAGCGGGCTTTTCTGGCGCTGCTGCTGGCGCAGGATACGCCGCTGGTGCTGCTCGATGAGCCAACGACCTGGCTGGATATTCATCATCAGGTGGCGCTGATGACGCTGATGCGCGAACTGCAGACGATGGGTAAGACCGTGGTCACCGTACTGCACGACCTGAACCAGGCCAGCCGCTACTGCGACCATCTGGTGGTGCTTGAAGGGGGCCGGGTGCAGGCTCAGGGCCTGGCGGAAACGGTACTGACGCCGGAGATGCTGCGGGAGATTTTTCACCTGGAGGCGGAGATTCACCCGGAGCCGGTGTCGCAGCGCCCGATGTGCGTGGTGAAATAACCCGGGTAAGGCGCGCTGCGCCCTACCCGAAGTTGATTAGTAGGTGTGGAAGTACTGCTGGATCACCTGCGGATTTTTCGTTTGCGTCAGCGCCGTCATCAGCAGGATGCGCGCTTTTGCCGGGTTGAGCGAATCGGCTACCAGCCCAGGCTGGCCGTCATCAACAGGCACGACGCCGCTGCCGGTACGCGAGGCGCGAACCACCACGATACCGGCTTTTTCCGCCTTTTCGATCCCCGCCGCGCTGCGTACGGAGACCGACCCCGCGCCGGTGCCCGCATAGATAATCCCGTCGGCATGGTGCGCGATCGCCGCGTCATACATATATTCAGGGTCATCCTGGTAGCCATAAATAATGACCACTTTCGGTAGCGCGTTAAGATTGCGGACGTCAAAAACCGAACGCACGGTGTGAATTTTATCCACGCGAGTTTCGAACTGCGGTTTGCCGCTCACGATAACGCCCAGATAGCCCTCCTCCGGCGCCTTGAAGGTATCCAGCGTCGTGGCGTTGGTCTTAGTGACAAAACGCGCCGCGCCGATGCGGTCATTAAGCACCACCATCACGCCGCGGCCCTTCGCTTCCGGGTCGGCCGCCACGGTCACCGCTTCCAGCAGATTCATCGGACCGTCGGCGCTGATGGCCGTGGCCGGACGCATTGCCGCCGTGAAAACGACCGGCTTATTGCTTTTTACCGTCAGGTTGAGGAAATAAGGCGTCTCGTCCAGGGTGTCGGTACCATGGGTAATCACTACGCCGTCCACATCATCGCTTGCCAGCAGTTCATTGACGCGCTTTGACAGTTTGAGAATGATGTCGCTGGTCATATTTTCGCTGCCGATATTAGCGACCTGCTCGCCGTCAACGCGCGCGACTTTGCTCATCTCAGGCACGGCATTAATCAGCGTCTGTACGCCAATCGCGCCGGCTTTGTACCCGGTAGTCTGGGTATTGCTGGCCGCTGAACCGGCAATCGTTCCTCCGGTCGCCAGGATTACGATATGCGGCAGACGCGTCTCACTCGAGGCGAAAGCGCTTATCGCCAGTAACGTAATTGCCAGTAATGCTCTAAAATTCATCATGACTCATCCCAAAATAGATATTAAATAAATTCGCGCAGAGAGAATGCAAACGGCTTGCCAAGATTTAATGTATTTTACTCGGTAAAAATGATTAACTATCGGACAAAAAAGGATTTTTACTTCGCCCGGAGCGCTACTTTGGTGCAGGGACGCGCTAAAAATGGGCAGGATAAAAATGCGAAACCCGAATGGACTTATTCAATCTATTTTGTCATGTCGGCATCGCTATCAACGAAATAGAGCAAAACGGTGCGGGTAATGCGATGGAGAAAAACGATGCATAATATCGCCTTAAAATCAGCATTGATGCTTACCACCCGCGTCATACAAATTATTAACCCTGAATTACACCTGCATATGCAACGAACGGCGCTGATCGCGCTGGAGCTTGCGCAGGCGTCAGGGCTCTCGCGTCAGCAGCAGACGATCTTTTGCGCCGCGCTGCTGCACGACATTGGCGTTCTGGGCGATAAACGAGTGTTCTCCTCGCTGAACGCCATCGATAACCTTAACGACCCGCATCAGCACCGGGGAGCAGAAATGCTGGCCGGGTTAGCGACCCTGGCCCCCATCCTGCCGATTATCCGCGATCACCATTTTAGCCCACACCACAAAGGCAGCCTCGAACAGCATATCGTCTATTTCGCCGACGTGTTTGAACGCCTGCTTGCTGGCGATAAGCACGCGACAACCTTTCAAACCGATATGATTATTGGTAAATTTCGCGCGCTTTACCAGGCGATAGATCCGCCGCTGTGCCAGACTTTGTGCCAGCTCGCACAAAAAGAGCATTTTTGGCTGCACCTCAATCCCGGACATATTCAGCGAATGCTGGAGATCATCGGCCCTATCAACCATGTTTATATCGATATCGACGGTCTGAAAGATATCTGCCTGTTAATTGCCAAAATCGTCGATACCTACAGCAGCTTCACCGCCAGCCATAGTCTGAAGGTCGGGCGAATTTCGCGCACCCTCGCCGCTTATATGAATCTGCCGGAGATGGAGTGTAAGAAAATTGAGATTGCCGGCTATTTACACGATATTGGCAAAGTACACATTCCGCTGAAAATCCTGGAGAAACAGGGCGAACTGAATGACGAAGAGCTGCTTCAGGTGCGGGAACATAGCTATATGACCGGCGAAATTCTTAGCACCTTCAGCGAACTCAGCGAAATAATTAACTGGGCCGCGAATCATCATGAAAAGCTGGATGGCAGCGGCTATCCGCTTCATCTCAATGAGCATTACCTGCAGCTCCCGGATCGGATTATCGCCATCGCGGATATTTTCACCGCGCTTACCGAAGACCGCCCCTATCGCCCCGGAATGAGCCGTCAGCAAGCGTTACAGCTGATAGAGAGTGATGTTATAAATGGCGCGCTGGATAAAGACGTGTACCGCATTTTGCATCACCATGCCGAAGCGCTGCACGCTATTATTACTCACACGCTACACCCGTAATCACCGTTTTTTTTCCGGTGAAGCCGGAGTGTGACGATAAAAAAATAATTAATTCATCTGCACGCAAGGAATATCCGGTGAGAATCGCCACCATGACTAACTGGGCCTACGGGATCACCGTCGCCCTGACCCTCGCCTCAGGCATCGCCATGCTGATGGCCTCAAGTGCGGATAATGCCGAACGCCGCGCCGTCGAACAACGCCAGGCGTTTGACCAGCTAAGCGAAGAAGTAGAAAGCGGCGCCTGGGAGCTTTCCGATCTCGCGCGACTTTACATCATTCAAAAAAATCAGGATGTGCTGCAGGAGTACCGGCAGCAAGCCCAGTCCACCGCCGCCATTGAACATCGTCTGGAAAAGCTGAAAGACAATGGCGCAACTGCTGAAGAGCTGGCGCTGCTGCGCGAGGGTTTACAGATAGCCGATGAACTTCAGGATGAGCAGCAAACGGCGCTGGCGCAGGTTGCCAGGGGAGAAGAAAAAGCGGCGGTCAGCCTGCTTTACGGCGCTGCCTATGAGCAGGAGCTTGAGCGGGTCCAGACGCAGCTCGATCACTTTCGCCTGATGCTCGAAGGCCGGGTGAATAAAACCATTGCCGAGGCTACGGAGAAGTCACGGATCTGGCGTACGCTTTCTGAGATCATGGTTGGGCTCACCGCGCTGATGTTCTTGTTTGTGCTGGGGTTTATTCTTAAGCGGCGGGTGCTCTATCCCGTCGTTCGCCTGAGCGACGTGGTGCAGCGGCTGGCATCGCAGGATTATGCGGTTGAGACGCCGCAGTTTACCCAGATTGATGAAATTGGCGATATGGCCCAGGCCATTCGTATCTTTCGCGAGAACGGGCTGGCGCGGCAGCGGCTGGAACAAGAGCGCGATGCGGACTGGGCGGTCCGCGAGCTGCTGGCGAGGATGACCCAGCGCTTGCAGGGCTGCGAATCGTTCGAGGATGTGATCAAGGTTGCCGAACTGTTCGCGCCAAATATCGCCCCGGAGATCCCGGGCCGGCTGTATATTCTCGATACCGATCCCTGGCAGATGCGCTGCGTGGCGCAGTGGCTTTCTCCGCCGCTTGAAGCCGACGTCTTCCATCCGGATAACTGCTGGGCCGTGCGGCGCGGGCTGAGCCATCCGCCGGTCAACGGTGAGCCGGATATCGCCTGTTATCACCTGTCGGAATCGCAGGCTCAACGGTCGCTATGCGTGCCGCTGATTGCGCAAGGAGAAGCGATTGGTCTGCTCTCCTTCAGCAACGTCACCTCCGCGACCGCCCCGTCCCGCGCCTATCTTGAACTGATGGCCGAAGCCCTGGGTCTGGCGCTGGCGAACCAGCGTTTACGCAACGCGCTGCTGGAAAAGGCGCTGTTTGATTCATTAACCGGCCTGCGTAACCGCCACCACCTGGATGACGCTCTGCATACTCAAATGAATCTGGCGGTACGCAACGGTACGCCGCTGAGCTGCCTGATGATCGATATCGATCACTTTAAGGCAATTAATGATAGTTATGGTCACGAAGCGGGCGATCTGGTCATTAAAAACGTCGCGGCGATTATTCAACGTGCGGTGCGCGATATTGGAATGGCCTTCCGCTATGGCGGCGAAGAGTTCCTGGTATTGCTGGGCGGAACCGATGAAGAGGCCGCGATGGCCTGCGCGACCGACATCTATCACAGCGTCCAACTGCTGACGCTACGCTATGGCCTGGCTGAAATTGGTCAGGTCGATGTTTCCATCGGCATCGCCAGCTACCCGCAGCATACGCAAAGCGATAGCCTGCTGCGCGCGGCTGACGCTGCGCTCTACCGGGCAAAAGAGCTGGGGCGGTCGAGAATTGTGAGCTTTGGGATGTTAAAAGCGGATTGAGTCGACAGTCACACCACCGCGTAAAAGGAGCGCTGCACTCCTTTTACGCGGTGGTGTGAGCAGGACAGAATGGCAACCGTTAAGCGCAATCCTTTTTCTATCCTATTGAAAATCAAGCCTCTTGATCCAGGGCAAAGTCGAAATGCCGCAATTCAGTAAAATTCATCGCCTGATTTGAACAAGACTATGTCGTTTTCATGTTTTTAAGATTTACGCTGTTCTACCTACTTATTATCCCCTTGCAGACTTTCGCGCTTAATTACTCTTCAACTTTTTTAAGACTCAATTGCCCGCAGAGAGGCCTCGTGGAAGTCATTTTGCATGTTTACGATCATACCCAGGAAAAATGGCAGAATAATTTTGAGACCGGCGCGGGGCACAAGCGTTCTGGCGATACGGAACTGATCCCCTTTGCCAACGGAGACATTCTCTTCCACTCCGCTTCAAAAGATGCTTTCAGCTATCTCTACAGCGGCGAGGAGACGCTTCACCACTGCATAAAACTGGACGAGAGACCGCTATACCCCTCCTTTTAGACCCGCGTAACGGACGCGATTCACCCCGGAGAATAAAAAAACGGGAACCCATCGGCTCCCGTTTTTGCTTAACCCAGAGACTGGATTACATGTTCGCGATAATCGCGTCGCCAAACTCTGAACATTTCAGCAGTTTAGCGCCTTCCATCAGACGTTCAAAGTCATAGGTCACGGTCTTGGCGGCGATAGCGCCTTCGGTGCCTTTAACGATCAGGTCTGCCGCTTCGAACCACTGCATGTGGCGCAGCAGTAGTTAACTAATAACATCATTACTTATTGATTTAAAAAGAAAAACAGGTATTTTTGATATGTGGTTAATGTTTTTTGTCTAAGCCCTAACCTATTGAAATTCATTAATATATTTTGAGTTTTGATAACTGGCTTTGAGTTTTTCAGTTCATCTGGATAGAGAATTATTAGCCAATAATACTCACCCCCTGTGGGTCGGGTTAAATATTTCCGGTGTTATAAATCATGATTTGAAAAGAAAATAAAAAAGCCTCAGAATCCGAGGCTTGCATTGGAACCACCAGCGCCATTATATTATTTAATTTCTACTTCTACCTACCATGTTATGATTGCTCTTTTCCAAACCATTTTCCCTTTTTTCTTTTCTTTTATATGCAGGATCCTTTTCATAATAAAATAAAAAATAAGAGAAAACACAATGATAGCAATATATGTCCCGATACCGAAAGATACCAGAAAAACGACCAAGAACCCAAAGAGCGCTACCAGTAAAGATGTGCAGATAGATATCAAATTAATTTTCTTGCGTGCGTCTCTTGATACATAACCTTTAATCTTAAAAGCATGGCAACTGTGGCAGTGGTCCTCATTAATTAAATTTGCACCACAAAATGGACATTTATCATCTTTTGTCGTCATTTATTTTAAATCTCAACATAGTAGTAATCACTCATCCACAACCTTCCCTGGCAAGCGCAATCAACAACAGAATGTACTTTATTTTTTTGTTCTATTGTCTCGACTCCCTCAACAATCACGAAATTACAGTGCGATTTTACTTTATTTATTATTTTAAAGAAGTTGCTTTCATTCTGTATCTCCCAGAAATAATCTTTATCAATTTTTATACATTCAAAATTAAACATATCAATAATTGTTAAACTCGTTAAGCCCCTCCCAAAATCATCCAGCCATACAGGACACAATTTTGAAAGACACTTTAAGTCAACCATACAACATTTAGTATTGAGTTCATGAAAATATTCGTTAATCTCAAAAGCAATGTTTTTTTGGTTTTTTAAGTAATCACTAATATAATTATCGTTCAAAATATAATCGCTAATGAGGCTATCAACATTCAATGAAACTGTCTTGAACTTTAAATTCAATGCGTCAATTTTTTCAATTGTCAATATCTGCTTGTTAAACACATCAATTTTTTCTTTGTCACTTAGCGAACTGAAACAAAAAAGACCTTTATTAGCATCATAATCATTAGTTTGCTTTTTTTTAACACTTTTCGTGAGAATTTCCCAAGAATGAACAGAACCATCATTTTTGTAAGATGGTTCTAAAACAAATCTGCAGGATTCTATTTCCAAACTGTCCTTTATCATTAAAAAAACACCGGAACTAAGAATAATCCCAATCGTGTCATAATTAGAAATGAAAGAGAAATAGTTTAAAATGATCGATAATAATCAAACGATAGGCAAAAACTATCACAACCCATAAATCGATCGGTCATTCAAATCAAATGAATCAGATGGTAAAAATAGAAACATAATTTCATTATAAATGATAATGAAATCAGATCGTTATGTCGCAATGATGATTTAGCGGCAGATATCAAACGTTAGTTGAGAACGTGTCTGTTGTTCCGAAGAAATTTATCTGCAATGGTAATGCCGATAGTAAACTATCTTAAACATTTATATATATATAATCATGAGATCAGAAATTATTTCATCATCAATTATTCGGCATGCAATATCCATTCTTCCCATTACGTTTAACTTCATATAGCATTTTATCAGCCTCTTTAATCCACTCAATGATTGATTCTTTATTTTCTGCACAAGAAATACCGATACTGACAGTACAGTATATGTCTTTATGAGAAGGCAATGAAAGATCTTTAATTTTTTTCTGAATTATATGAACCATGGTAATAACAAGATTGCTATTACTGTTGTTAACAATAATAGCCAACTCATCGCCACCAAATCTTGCTGGCACATCCTTCTCGCCAGCGCACTCTCGTAATATTGTTGATATACGAGATAACACCGCATCGCCAACTTCATGACCATATGTATCATTAATTTTTTTAAAATTGTCAACATCAATGAGCATAAGATATGAATGAATTCTCTTTTTACGCGTCGCACGAAAAGCACTTTCCATTTTCTGCTCAAAAAAGCGACGATTTGGCAGATCTAAGCCAGGATCCATTAGAGCCTGTTTTTCCAGTAACTCCCTTCTTTTCCTCAACTTTAGAGATAAGTGCCTTGAAACAACACTCAACACTATGGGATAACAGGTTGCCAACGGTAAAGAAAGCAATACCGTTCGGGTGCTGAATTCTATAGTATATCTGAAATCATTTGCTAACCAAACTATCACGAAACTAATCATCATCCACGTTAATGCTGGTTTTAAAATTTTCCATCCACCAGCAGCATAGCGATCAGCTATTTGAACGGAGATTATAAATAATGATGGAATTGGGCTAACTTGCATTACGGCTATCCAGATACCAGCCCAGAATGAATCGAGTACCATATTCTTTTTTTCAGTACTCAGCATATCCTTCGACATCATGCTTGCCAGATAAGCAACCGATGGCCAGATGAGTGCATTCAAAATTAACAGGGCTATCGTTATTTTTTGATGTGACTGTTCCTGGAGGACTGAATATATAGGAAGAAAGCAAAGAACGACACCTATCTGACGTAAAAAATATACTCGTTTAATAAACGATGAATTTCTGTCAGATATGTATTTTTCATCTGGGAATTTTGTTAACATAGAAAGCCTATTATAAATCACTAAGAACCGCTATCACTTTAAACCACTAAATTACAAAATAAAACCGTCCTGCATTACAAACTTATAACATAGATGTGAAAATTACAAGATGGCACTTCAATTAATGATAAACGTATCAATAATAACATTTGACATCCATTTTCTTGAATCTATCGGTTCATTTTAAATCTGATGAAAGACAATAGTTTAGGGTTATATCCTTAAACATGAAAAGCCAACAGGATTTAGCACTATTTTATTATTGATTTTGGTAGATTATTAAAAAACAACAAAACATCTGACCAGTAAAACTTTACTTGAACTTACTTATCGTTTACTGCAAATTATTCTGTGATGTACACAGCAATTAATGTCGTTTCAGTTGCCCCCGGCAAGTGCCTCCGGGGGATTTTTTATGCTCCTCAGCTTTCTAGTGCGTCAACTCGCCTAATCAAATCCTGTACCACGGTCACCAAATCGGCGATGATGGCCGTGTAATCCACATTCATCACCCTGAATTTTTCGCCATCAATCTCCTGCTCGATGCCGGGGAAGGTATACAGGTCATCAACTTTCTCAGCTTGCTGGGCTATAAACCCACGCCTCCTGCGTGTTTCGCCCTTCATATTGAACTCGCATACCCCCAGCGCGTTAATGCGCCTGGAGGCACCTTCCTGAGATTCCGTAAAATCCTCTTTCAGCCGCACGTCTGAGCCGGTGGTCAGGACGTCCCCCTTACCGGTGGAAATCGTGCCGCCAGCCCGGAAAATCCATGCGTCAGTACGTCCGAACCCATCCGCGTACAGCACAAGCCGGTGCTCAGTCCCGACCTGCTCTTCCATGTACATCTGCACGTAAGCGCCATCAACATCACCATAGGCTCCACGTCCGGCCATCAAGGAGCGTACCGGGTTGGAGGTCAGCTGCGTTCCGGTTGCCGGATTAGCTGGCATGGTAGATGATGCCGTGATGCGCCCGTCCGTTACCCAAAAACTTTGTACCTGCGCGTTCAGGCGGTTCTGCCTGTCGTGGATAAGGCGTGCGGTATAATCCGCACTGCTGCCGTTGTAGTGGAAGTCAATGTAAGGCGTGCTCATTGACAGCTCGATCGCCTGCGTCAGAACCTTCCCCTTTGACGTGTTATCGATGTTGCCGCCAGCTGATAACCCACCGGGCAAAGTCGTCTGGTTATCGGTCCCAATAACGAGAATGTCATCAAAGGTATCTGACGGTGACACAGTGGTCGCTCTTGAACGCTGAACTCTGAACGGTGTTCCCGAACCAACGGCAATTGTCCCGCCTTGCCCCTGTTTTTTGAGCAGAGCCAGATCTGAGTTCTTACCGAGAATAAAACCGGCATTATCGCTGGTTATAACCTGCGAGCCGTCGAGTTTGTTTCCTCCGGTGAGTTTTGCCAGCGCGTTAAGATCCGATGCCTTCGCCATCCCGGCTATTGCCGGCACGGTCACCTGGTTTCCGGTGATCGGGTCCGTCAGGGTGATATTGCCGCTGCCGGTCAGGGCCATCGACCAGCCCTCCACCACACTACGCCAGAATGCAAATGCGCTGGCAAGCTGGTTAGCAAACGACGAGGTACTGGCGGTTTCAGCGGTAATAATGCCGTAACTGGCGCCGGAAAATGCGGTGGTGATATTCCGGGTCAGCGTCAGCTGCGTGTCACTGTCCACGGATTTGATCGCATACAGGTCAGCACTACCGCTGCGGTAGACCACCAGAATCGACCCCGGCTGTATCCCCAGCGCCACCTGTGCCCACTTTGTTGTCGCTCCTGTCACCCGCGCCTGAGATGCTGGGCCCGTGACAGTGCCGACTTCATACATCGCCATAATAAAGTTCCTCCTGGATGGTTATCCCTGGAAAAAGAAAAGGCCCCTGGCGGGGCCTCTGTTAGCTAAATGAACTGCTGTCCGTTCGGAAGGCGGTTGCGGTGATGTTCTCGACTGTGCAGGTGTAATCAATCGCGGCATTTCGACCTGTAGCCTTGATAAAGAAGCCGACATTGTTGTAGTCAGCATCCAGGCGCGCGGCAAACCGCAATTCAAAGGCCGTGGTGCCAGCTGTGATATTACCGGCATCGACGAAGATACGGCGGGTTACCTCCTGCCCGCCAATGTTGAACGTAATATCAGAGGTATACCCCAGGCCACTGCCCGTCCCATAGGTCTGGCACACCAGGGTGCAGGCCAGAACCACTGTCATGCTATACCCTCCTGCGTTTCGCTAATGGTGCGCTGCGTTTCCTCCCAGGCAGCCGTATCCTTGATCGCGTCGGTCAGGTTTTCGTAGTAGTCATCAAAGTTATCGCTGGCCATCCCCTGGACCCATCCGGCAATATTTTTTGGCGATCAATTGTGATTTCCACTTTCATAACTAGCTCCTCACGCAAGTACTGTATAAATAAACAGTATACTTGTTAGGTGAAATGTTCAAGCGTTTAATGCCACTTTTCGCTAACCCATACTCATGTTTAGATTGATCTTTTCTCCACAAAGGACGAAATCCGCTATCACAGGGATACAGTCATTTTTGTGATGATCAACACCGTTGATAAGAAACGTTGCTACCTCTGGCGCTCCAGATTCCGCTCTTGGCACAGAGCGGACAATCTTAATGGGATGAAGGTCTGCTTCGAGCAAGGAGCGGAAGTTAAGGGAAGGTTTAGTATCTACATGATCTATATGAAATAGTGATTCCTGGCGTGTTGATAATACATTCCTAGTTAATGTAAATCTTGTCCACCTTCATCTAACTTCCTCTTGTTCAGGTTCATTTTTAACTGCTAATATGCAATATATAAAGCAACATGGATTTACCGTTGTAGGATGCTGCTGAAAGGTAAGCATAATTATATCGCCAGGTGTTTTTTTATTTTCACGGGCTAAAAACATGTCTAAAACGCGCGATGATTTCAGCTCAAAAACTGTAAGAGCTCTAGCACTACGGGCAGGTTATAGGTGCTCATTTCCCGGTTGTAATCAGCTTACTGTTGGCCCCAGTGATGAATCTTTAACATCTATCACAAATATTGGGGTAGCTGCACACATTCATGCCGCAGCTCCAGGGCCATTAGCAAGGAGATATGTGATCTTACCCAGCAATAGTGGACACGCGACTAAGTGAGTAAACTCTCAACCAGA
>OLNK01000258.1_pt1 | contig 78243 bp, 63 predicted proteins | sample 1672791 | NCBI WGS metagenome assembly OLNK01 (sample SAMEA3136724, study PRJEB25190) | human gut metagenome | biome: human gut; feature: human-associated habitat; material: faeces | place: Austria | collected 2013 | reverse complement strand
CCCTGCCGCACCCGTATCAGGGAGCGGGATTCGTTGATGTCGCCGGGTTTCAGTTCCAGCAGTTCGCTGATGCGCAACCCTGCGGAATAGAGTATGGAGAACATACAGAAGAAACGCAGGTCTGTCACCGTCACGTCGAGTATTTTCTTTATTTCCTCCTTGCTCAACACGTCGGGCAGCGTCTTCTCCCGTTTGGCACGGTTCACCTTGTAACACCGCCGTTCCTGACCGAGAACTTTCTCGTAATAGAACTTGATGGCGTTGATACGCTGGTTTTGCTGGCAGGAGGATATGTTTTTCTCGTGGATGAGATACAGCAGGTAGTCGTTTATCTCGCCGGGAGTAACCGTTTCAATCTTACGCCCCTCGAAATGCTGTTGGAAATCGCGGAAATAGGAGGTATATACCCTTACGGTATGGTCACTGTAACGCACTTGCTGAAGTTTTTCCAGATAGCCTTCCGGCAGTGGCGGCCGTTTGTCTTCCTCTTTACGGGGTGCGGTTTCCTTGATGGCAGAATAGTCTATAAACGCCATTTTCACATAGCGGTCGAAGAACTCGGCAAGCACGAAATCTTCTGCCGGCAGATAAGCCCTGCCGCCGACAAGCAGTACGTTTTCTTCCTTCGACAGCGACAAGCGGATGTCATTGTCATTACCGAAAGTCACTTCGACAAATTCTCTCCCGTTTCTTACCACAGGAGAAAGTTTGATTTTGGGTTTTGGAGTATATATTTCCATGTTTTTTAAATTTTACCGGTCCCACTCGTTCAGGATTTCTCCGCTTATGATATCATATCGTATCCAGTGTCCCGTCTCGCGTCCCTCGGTGTATTCGCCTTGGACTGCGATATCGTCCCGGTCGATTTCTTTCCACGAACCGTGCTTGTAGCCGTTCTTGTACGAGCCGGATTTGTAGGCGTACAGCTTGCCATGTAGGTGGGCCGTGTATTCGTAGGGGCCGTCCAGTTCGCCGTTCTTATAGTGGCTGACGGTTTTGCTGACCCATCTCTCGGTGGTATCCTCGCTGATTTTCCATTGTTTTCCCTCTTTCCGGTCGTCGGTATAGTTTGCCTCGTAGATCTGCTTGCCGCTTTTCGGGTCAAAGCGTTGTTCCTTGCCGTTCCGCTTGCCCTGCCTATATTCCTGAACCATGTCCGGCTTCCCGTCGCTGAACCATGTCCTTACCGTACCGTCTATCTTCCCGTACTGCATGGGTGCTTCCCGTTGCGGTGTCTTTCCGTCCTGATGATAGGAAACGAACAGACCATGCCGTCTGCCGTCGGTATACTTGCCCTTTTCCCGCAGGCTGCCGTTGCGGAAACGCCTGTACTCGCCCTGCATAACCCCTTTGGAAAAATGCACTATTTCCTCATCCTGCCCCCGCAAGATACGGAATTTGCCCGATAGCGGACGTTTTCCGCCCTTCAGATAATGGACGACTGTTCCATGCTGTTCGTCCGTGGTGGTTCGCAAGTCACCGGATTCCACGATCCGCTGTGCGAAGGCAGAACAACACAGCAGCGTGAGAACGATGGCCGCAAGCATTTTTCTTATGTTTCCCTTTACCTTTCTCATTCGTCCGGATATTCAAGTTTCAATGTCATGCCGTCCAAAGCGATGCCTTCGCTAAGCGTGATGGCAAGTTTCTGTTCTTCGGAGCATCCTATGGTTTCCCCGTCCTGCAAGGTGACATCATCCGACAGGATATAATGCACGATGTCCATTAGGAAATCACGGATGTCACTCAGATCGGCAGGGGCATACACTTCGATTTCCTCTTTCCCGAATTTTCTCAGTCCGTAGGTATAGATGCCGGGGATTCCTTTCTGTGTGCGGTAGATGCCGAACCATACCCAGTCCATGACGGGCAGTTCATCTTCTTGCAGGAGTGCGGCCATATCCCTGTAAAATTCGGGTTGGAACACCATACCGTCGGTATATACCGCTGTAGCGTAGGACTGTTTCAGGCAGGAAGACGTGGCTCTGGTGAACAGTTTGGCTCTCTCCAGCAGGTTGGATTGGTCTCCGGTCACGGATACGAGGATATGAGCCTCGTGTTGTCGTGCCACTTCTGTTGCATCTTTCCACAGGTAGTTGCCCTGTGCATAGTGTTCCGCTTCTCCGTTGGGTACGGGACCGGGCATGATGGCTATTGCCAATGTCATGCCGCTGAACATTCCGACAAGTACGTCCCCGTTGTCGTCGTCATCGGTAAGGACGATTCCCCAGTCTTCCTCGAAGTCATGGATGAACTGTTTCTTGTCCCATTGATTTTGTGAAAGCAACACGGACGAGACAAAGCATCCTTTGATATTATCCTTTTCCATATAGTTCTTTCTTTTTGAGTCGTCAATTATTGAAGATTCTTGCGCAAGATAGGTATTTTACCCTGATTCCTTGGTACTTTCATCTGTTAATATACGATAAATGCAGGCCCTGCCTGTGACTTTACAGATAAAGGTTGCGCTCCGTTCAATAGATGCGCACATACTGTACTTCCCCGTCAAGCAGTTCAACATAGCGGTTGTCGGAAAAGCGCAATGTCTCCAGAGTCCTGCCTTCCTTCTTGACTTCCGATTTGTGGTATGGTTCGCCCCACGCGGCGATGACCATTTCCCTCGTCATGCCGGTATCGACCTTGCGGAAGGCAATCAGCTTCCCGTATTTCTCGCCGTACCGTTTTTCCAGCTGGCCGATACGTGCCGTGCTTACAAACTCGTACACCTCGTCACCGCCTATAGGAAATGCTTCCACACGGACACCGTCAGCACCTTCCATCAGCAGAAACGCCCCGTCACTGTTCATCTTCAGGCCGATGTCCACACAACGGTACTCCGCACCTTCAGCCGGGGTGATTACCTGACCGTCCTCGGTCTCGACGGCCTTGGCAAGTGACAGGAATGTCTGTCCGACAAAGCGTTTCAGTTTCTCATAATACCCTATACAGGTCATGCTCAGCGGATACCTGAATGGGTTGTAATACATCTCATCACCGCTTTCTTTTTCACGGAGCAGCAGGCAGCATCCAGCCGACAGGTAGTCTGTCTTTGTCCAGACCTTCACTACCTCGTAATATTTCCCCACTACCTCTTTAGAAGGGGTGGTACTGATGTTGACCGCCTTGTACACCGTTCGGTCATCCCCGGTAAGGAAATTGACCGTGTAGAAAGCATCCCAGTAGCCGTTCCTGTCATTTTTTACCCCATGCATGTACAGGGTCTGTCCCGGAAGGGAAGTGAAACTCCGCTTCTCCACGTTCGTCAGGCTGTCATAGGGGTGGGCATTTGTCACCGTGTACTCTTTCAGTCCATCGTTCTTGGGAACGATGTTAAGCTGTGCATGGGCATACATCACCGTGCACAGGAAGAAGGTTATAATTGGAATTGTTTTCATACTCAATCACTTTTTAAGTTTACAGGTGGCATCCGGGAAAGAGCACTCAGCTATTTGCCGGAAATAGAGAACAGGTACAGAGACAGTCCTATCCCGACGGCAAGAATCACTCCCAGCCAGAACCGGAAAGTTTTCGGACCGAGCAGATTCATCCAGAAGTTACCTCCTGTACTACCCGGACGGGAATACGTCCACTTCCAGCCACAGATGACACCGACAAGCCATATCAGAAGCAGGCCCGCCACGACCAGATAGCCGTAGCGGGGTTCCTGCTGTATCAGATTCGGAAAATCCTTTATTTTATCCAACCATTCCATATCTCACCGGTTTATTTTTTCAAGAGCGCCGCAAATTCTTTAAGCTGTGGCAGTCCGTCAAAGAAATCAACGTCAAATTTGGCCGTTGAGCCGTTGGCGAGGGTGATTGTCAGAATACCATTGTCGTAATTGTAGTTTGAACTGGATATTTCCGACAATGTAAAAGAACGCATCTCAACATTTCCTTTCACGATGACCGGGTATGTCACCTTATCGCCGTCAACCGTGATGATACAGCTTTTGGCAGCCAACTTGCGGGCCTTATGTATCTTCCGCCAGGCTCTGAACAGCATGTACAGTCCGACAAGGGCAAGGATGATGGCTGTTGGTAACGGTCCGAGGATGCGAAGTGTACCGACTTTTATACCGAAAGGATAAACTACCGGTACTATTATCAGTCCGGCACCGACAAGGATTTCAGTCAGATTGTCCTTGATGGACGATTTGGAAGAATAATTGAATGTAGCCATATTCGGATATTAGTGAAGTTATTCGTTCGGTGATATTATTTTATGAAAAAGTACCAGATAAGCAGAGCCGCGGTGATGATTATGGACAGGACCGTCATGGCCGACCTGTATTTTTCGACAGCAGGCGATTCCTGCGGAGCTTCAAATTCCAGTATCGTAGGTGCTTGGCCTATCGCGCTATTAGGAATAGCCTCTATCTTGAACTCGTTGGGCTGTTTTTCAATGCCGATCAAGGCATAGGCACAATCAAGCTGATTGGCCTTTCTTGGCGAGAATACCGATTTGCTGAACAGGATGACGCCGTCATAATGATCGCTTATTTCCATTACCGAATCCATATCCCGTTGTCCTGTCAGTATATGACGGCCTGTATCAGGATCTACTATGTAATAGTCATAGCCACAGGACTGTACGGAATCATAACGGATTTCACCGATTTCCAGCGTATCCACTTCAGCCTTGATGCTCTGAAGGGTGGCCTCGTCAATTTCAGTCCCTTTCAACGGGCAGGCATACAGGCAATAGCGGCTGTCTTCGTGCATCACGGTTCTGATGGGATAGAGGTTTACTACTTTGCGGTTTTCCAGTTTGAGGTATGTCTTAGACAATTTGCCGATTGCTTTCCCGTTATAACCGGCCGGAACAGCACCTCCTTCAAGAATGGCTGACAGATTTTTAAGTTCGCTCATGTTGTAATTCTTTTTATTCGTTTTCGATTATTGTTGATTATTTGATTCCATTTTCTACAGTGAGACAGAAGTTCACCTCCCTGTACAGTTGTTCCAGCAGATGTTCGTCATCCAGCGACTTCCTGCCGGGACGTAAGAAACCGTCCGGAGTGTCGGATGCGTAGTAGAACATGTTCCCGTTGAAGGAGAGCATCAGGTCACGGCTGAAGGATTTCCGCAGGGCGGTCAGCTTCCGCATCATCGCCGGGGTGAGCACCATGCGGGCTTCCACCTCGTCATCCGCGTACACGGCAAAATGCCTCTCGAACTCCGGGTCTTCCAAATGTACGAATTTTGCCCCGTACTTTTCCTTCATTCCCTGGATTGTTTGCGCCAGGTAGCCGATTTTGTTTTCCAGATGGTCGGGCAGCAGCATCACGTAGCCCCTGAAGGTGCGGTTCAGCTTGCAGCACCCGAACATGCCCCTGAAACTGTGCATCGTGCTCTCTATCCTGACTCCGAATATCGGACGGATAAAATACTGGTACGGCACTTCAAGGAAGTTGAAGGCCGAGAAATCTTTCGAATTGGCTGAAGTCACACCGGCATCCACGACAGTCATCATGTCATTTCCGACGGGAATGTCAAGACGGCCGTAACAGGTCGAACTTACCGAATTGCCCGATGACAATGCCGTTCCGAACAGGCGGCTGTCCGCAAAGACTTTCGGCTGTATGGAACCGGAAGGATTGTACCTTGCTCCCGGGAACAGCAGGTAGATGATGTGGGCCATCGTGTAGGTTTCCCTCTTGTTCAGCGCGGCAAAACATTTCATGAATGCGAAATGAAGTACAAAAAATACGGCAAAGCCTATCATGAGGTATTTTCCCGTGGTGACGGAAGTCTCATAGTCAGTACGGTCCACGAGGAATCCGCCGAAGATACAGAAACCGAACCACACGACGGTACACAGATAGACAATGGAGGTCAGGATGCGGAACACAATCCGGAGCATCCTGATACGGGACATCTCTTTCTTCATGTGAAGGGAAATGCCCTTGAAATCTATATTCTGACTTTCTTCCATGCTTTACTTGAATAATTCTCCCACTTTCACTTCCTTGATCTCACTTTCCGGGAACTCTATCAACTCCTGCTGCTCATGCTTGCGCCAGGATGCGATTATCGACGACGGAAACATTTCAATGTAATTGTTATAATCGGTAGCAGCGGCATTGTAGGTGCGCCGGATTGCCTGCAGCTCATTCTCCATGTCCTCGATCTGGACCTGAAGATGAAGGAACTGCTGGTTCGCCTTCAGCTCCGGGTAGTCTTCCACCGCCACATTCAGTCTTGACAGAAGCGAGGACATTTCCGTACCGCTTTTTATCTGCTCGGACTCTGTAGCGTTCGAAGCCCTTGACCGCAAATCGGCAATGCGGGTGAGAATCTCATTCTCGTGCCCCATGTATGCCTTTACGGATGCGACAAGATTGGGGATCAGGTTATTCCTCTGTTTGAGGACCACGCAGATACCGCTTCTGCATTGCTTGACCCGGTTCTTCTTTGCAATAAGGCTGTTGTTAGTGAATACTGCCCATAAAATAATTATGAGCAGTACCACGATAATACATATAACGGCTATAATCATATTTTCAGATGGATTTAGACATACAATTCAGCCGGTATGACTCTGATTGTCCCTTCCCAGTAGAAGTGGGGGACGATGCCGTCTGAAGGAAGATAGCCTTGGGGAAGTTCCTTGTAATAAAGGACAAGTTTCCTTACTTCCACATCGGCGCCTTCCACGATTTCACCACTCAGTTTCACGGTTGACCAGCAGTCCTCCTCCTTGGCAAGACTGACTACGCCCTCACATCCGGGAGCTACCGGCTGCCTGCCTTCACACATGTTGCGCAGCTTTTCCATCACTCTCTTCAGCCATTCCACATCGTTCATGTGTCCCTTGTCCAGTGCGTATATGCCAATACCATGGAAAGAGTCGTCCTTGTGCTTCACGCCTTTCCACGCCTCTGCCGGGGCACTGACAATCCCCGCGTAAACGATATATCCTTCCGTGAATTTTCTCAACCACTTGCTTTTGCCCAGCCATGGTGCCTTTCCTGCAAGTTTCTTGAAGAACTCGGTCTCAGAACTGCGTGGCGTCTGCATGTACGGTTTCATCTTGTCAAGCTGTGTCGGGTTCTTGTACAGTTCCCTGTCTCGCTTGGCTTCTTCGGCCTCCTTTGCACGCCGTGCGGCCAGTTTCTCCCTGTATTTACTTACGTCAAGACCTTGTGCTTCCATTTGGTCAAGATCATTCTCTGTCATGGTTTTCTCCCATTCTGTTGCTGCATTTTTGAAAAGTGCCATAATCGTAAAACTTTTAAGATATTGTTGATCCTATTTTTTTCGGATTCTACCATTCGATTGCCTTCCAAGGGGAATCTTCTTTATTGAGAAGCGCTCCCACGACTTCATCCGCAGTCTCGTAGTCATCTGTTTCGCCTCTCCATATTCCGCGTCCCACGGCAAAGCTGTTGCCGTATTCTTCCCACGAATTGAAGGATTCCTTGGCTATGCCGGCAGTGGTTCTGATGGCTTCCCACATTTCGTCTTCATTGATGTAGCCGCAGATGAAAGCCCAACGGGCCATGTTCACGGCACGTACAAGGTCCCATGCCAGCACGGTTTCGGGCAGGTCCGCTTCCGTCGTTTCATTTACTCCCATTACAAATTCAGCTATCGTGAACGCATCGCCGATCTTGCTGTCCTCGTCCGCCTTTTCTTCCTCGGTGATGGCCTCGATTCCACGCTGGCGGATTTCAGTCAAGGCCGGATCCGCACCGGCATGTTGGCCTTCGTTCAGCAGCCATGAGATGGTCTCCAGGGCACTCTTCCTGTCAGTAACTTCCCACCATTCCTCAAGCATTTCCTTAAGGGTGTCCGTGCCTGCTGTACTTTCAAGGGAGTCCACGTTGTCATCGTTGTATAGGAACAGAGGTGCCCCATAAGCCAGAAGTCTGTTCTGTTCAGGTGTCAGGCTGTTGTCGCCCTTGCGGGTGATTTCCCAACCTGCATATACGTCAAAACCGTCCGAGAAATCCGGTAAACCTTCCGGCATGAATCCGGCATTCATTGCCTGCTGCATCATGTTCCCTGCGAACTCGATGTTTTTGCTGTAGGTCTCCATTATCGCCTCGGGATCCTGGGCGGATTCTGCCATCATCTTTGCCTGGTATGCCTGTGCCTCCGCAACTCCCGGGAACATCTCGGCCGAGTCCTGCATCAGCTTTTCATGCATCTTCATCAGGTCGGTGCCTTCAAATCCGGGTACGTTGCCATACAAGGCTTGCGCCTGTTCCAGTGCTGCTTTCATGGCCTGAGCCTGTGCTTCTCTTGCGATTTCCTCGGGTGTCTGAGGTGTCTTCTTGGTTTCTTCTGCCATATCTTTCTAATATTAAATTTGTTAATGAATATCTTACCTGTTTATTCCGCTCCGTTTTCAAGAAGTTTTTCCACGATTTCGTTGAAGCCGCGCTCTCCTGCATAGTACAGGGCGGTGTGCTGGAGGTTGTCTGAGATGCTAACATTCGCGTGAAATTCAAGCAGGACGGACACAAAATCGTTGTGGCCCTCCTTGGCTGCAAGAATAAGCGGGGTTTCCCCGTTGTCATTCTGTGCGTCAACCGCAGCTTTGGCCTTCAGCAGAGCCTCGCCTATAAAGCGGTTACCTGAAATGGCCGCGTAATGTATCGGGGCATTGCCGCTCAGCATAGCTTTGCCGGGATCGGCTCCGGTCCCGAGAAGAAGGTTGACCATGACAAGATTCCCCTGCATACAGGCGAGTATCAGCGGAGTCTCTCCGCCGTCATTCGTCGAGTCAAGCATGGACTTGTCTGACAGGAGCAGCGTGCGGACAATTTCACCCTGTCCGTTATACACGGCCTGATGAAGCGGGGTGTTGCCACGTGCATCCCGGTCATTCCCGCACGAGAGTCGGGCGACCACTTCCCGCAGCCCGTGGGCTGTGGCATAGTCGATGGCCTTGTGGCCGGAGGCATCGGCGACCTCCGTATCGGCTCCCTGATCCATCAGGAAAAGGGCGGCATCTGTACGCTTGTTGTCAAGCAGGCATATTAGCGGGGTTCGTCCTTCATTGTCCGTCACGTTGATGTCGGCCCCCTTCTGGAGCAGCTTCCCGAGGATTTCCTTGTTGCCGCTCCGTGCCGCCGCGTGGAGCGGGCTTTCGGAACGGTTGTTGATACATGACGCGTCGGCATCGTTGTCAAGAAGCAGAGCCACTATGTCCCTGTAACCTTTCTGACAGGCATAATAAAGAGCAGTGTTTCCTTCCTGATCCCTTTTGTTGATGTCAATTCCTCCCTTTTTCAGGAATATCTGGACAATGCTTTTCTGCCCGTTTCGGCAAGCATTGAGAAATGTCTGGTTGTTGTCCATATATCTTTGTTTAAGAATATTTCAATAATAGTCTTACGAGATTGTCATTGTTGTAGTCTGCCGCCACGTCCATGGCCGTTTTGCCTTCATTGTTTACGGCATTTACGTCAGGCAGCTTGAAGTCCAGCAGGAGTTCAATCGCTTTCTGTGCCATGCTGTCACGACAACATGCCGCCACATAATGCAGGAGGGTGTTTCCCCGGTTGTCCGTCTTGTTCACGTCAGCTCCGGCTTCGAGAAGCTTTTCGAGGATTTCCGTGGGGTCGTCAGAACCGGCTGACCAGCCGTAAGGCACATATTTTTCGTTCGCCTTATGACCACCGAAGAGAATCATCATGGGAGTTTGGCCGGAAAGATTGGCGGCGTTGGGGTCGGCCTTTCCCTTGAGCAGCCAACCGAATGCCGTTTTACCCAACCTGTAGCCGGTATGGCGGCAGGAAAGGGCAAGTGCCGTGTTGCCTTCCGTATCAACAGGAAGCTCGGGATTCCAGCCTTTTTCCTTCATCAGGTCAAGCAGCCCCTTGTAAACCTCGGTATCCTTGCAGAAATAGTCCTTACTCACCCATACCGAAAAAGCCGTCTCTTCATTCGGGAAACGGTAATTCGGATTCGCTCCGCCGTTCAGAATCATGGCCGGAGCATCCTGTATGCTGTCAAACCAACTGAACGCACAAGCGAGGGGCGACTTGCTTTCAAAGTCATACATATCCTTGTGCTCACACACCGTCTGCAGGTCTGCACCCGAACGCAGAATGGCATCCAGTGCCTCCATATCCTTCATGTACATAGCCTGGAATATGTCCATGTTGCCGTGCAAGGCCGAAAGTTCGTCAACATCGGGGTCGCTTCCGGAAAGGAAGGCCGCGATCTTCATCGCCTTGTTCTCTATGGCGGCATCCCAGGCTGTCTTTCCACTGTTTGACTTGTCTTCCGGATCGGCCTTGTCTTCTTCAACAAGCCTTCTGGCAAGTCGGTAGGCGGTTTCGCCATCATCCTCCAGCCTTGCAATCCTGCTCCTGATTTCCTCTATCTTGTTTTCGGGGTAACGGTATTGTACGGATTCGTCCAGTTCCTTTTTCGCGAACCGGATATCCCTTCTGATGTCGCCTGAAGCGGCACAAAAACCGAAAAGCACGTTCTCGCCGTTAAGGTCGGTTGAGTTGACGCGTGCTCCGGAATCTATGATCGCTTCCGCCATCTTGAAATGACGGTTCCTTATGCACTCGATAAGGGCCGTCGTATTCTTGGCCGAACGCGGTATATTCGCTCCTTGTTCTATGAGCATGACGGCTATTTCTTTCAGTTTGTCTTCATCTGCACAGCCGGCACTGGTTCTGCCGAGGATATGAATCGGGGTGGAACCGTTTGCATCCTTCGTGTTGGGTTCGGCATCACGTTCAAGAAGTATCTTGACCCCCTCCGTGTCTCCATACTGGCAGGCAAGATGCAACGGAGAACGGTCTTCGTACTGTTCGTCGCTGTCATCGACGGGCACTTCCCGGAGCGCCTGATGAATTGCATCCTTCGGCTGACTTGTCGAATAAAGTCTGTATATGTCACTGTATTTCATGGTTGTATGTTTTTTATCAGTTCTTCAATGTGTTGATATTTATTGCCCAAACGGGCGTGGATAGTCCGCACCTCCGTGTGCAGGTGCAGTCTGGCCGACACTTTCGCTTTCAGCCTCAACAGTTGTACGGCGGCGAGGTTATCGGGAGCATCCTCCGGCATGGGACAACCGGCAGGGCTTTTTTCGTATTCCCAGCGGAGGACGGCTTCCGGCAGGTTTTCCGGCAGACGTTCCGTTAACGGTGGCAGCAGCCTCTCCGCTTCCAACAGCAGGGAACGGCAGTCATTATACAGAGAAAGGTAGTAGTAGCATAACGCCTTGTTGTAAAGTGTCGGCAGGTCAGACTTTCCTGCCTGCGTGAAACAGGAGAAGGCAAAGGCATATTCGCCACTTACCATATAGGTAATACCTGCGGAAAAAAGTTCTTTTTTCTGGGATTCAGGCATGGTTTGTTTATTTCCATATATTCCAATCATAGATACTTAAACACTAAAAGAGATTTCAGACTGTTATGGGTGGAAACAAAAAACCGACGATATTCGGGCGCAGAGAACGCTCCCCAGTACCGTCGGACCATAAAAATATCCTGCCTTTTTTGAGACAATATGGCAGAGGATGAGTATTTATAGGAACTTTTGTCGTAAGACAAGGATAACCCCGGATAATTGATTCCGGTAATCCATTGTAAATTAAATGTTTTATTATATATTGACGCGCGATAATTGTGTGTGTGTGTGTGTGTGTGTGTTTACACGAATTTTCCACACTGCCAAATTATTAATACACTTTTTAAGGGAATATGTAAGGTAACTAATGCACACAAGAAAAACGTCCGCTTTATGCGAAGCTTCGCTCAAACAAATATCATTTGTTAAAATCGAGCGACATTTTACAATGTATCCATTGTCATACATATCAGTTTATTAGAGTGAATACTTCTTCAAATACAAAATTACATAAATGTTTTGTTCTGCAATGAAATAACCGACACTTTTTTCAGGGAAAAATAAAAATGGCTTTATTATAATTGCCTTGTACCATAGAAAACGGGCAGAGAGCATGCAGTTGCTCATCTGCCCGTCCTGTAGGGAGAACCGTTTCATGCCGCTATCGGATTCACTTTCAATGTAGTCTGAAAGATGAACGCCTCTACTTTCATGTTGATTATGAAACATTGTTGGTGTGCGTGATAAGACTTCATGCCTTATTCAAACCTAAATCCAACGGGCACAAAAACAAGTAAATAATTATTCAATGTCTTGAGATTATTAAATACCGCAAAGGCAGTAAGGAATATAGCAGATTGGATTATTCTAAAAGGCCAAATTTATATCTTCTTTTGGCGGCATATTACAAGGAACTTGCCACCCGTTCAGGGGGGCTCTTGTGGAAACGGAACTAACAAACAAGCAGTAATTTCGTTTCTTGTTCATGGTAAAGACTACGACAACAAATCCGGTAGCGGTATTTACTGTTATTTAGGTCAGCCACGGGTTTCGATACGGGTCATAATCTGTTTGGAAAGTAGCCAGTTGCCAATCGGTAACCGGCTTTTTCGTGTCATCGACTTTACGGGGGATTTGTGGATTAAGTCGCAATTTGGCGGCATCATTAAGCCATTTCATGCTGTCCTCGTAATCGCGCATACGGACAACACTGACATTATTCGGGGCAATGAGTTTCGTGAGCTCGTAGATAGCCAATCGAACCATATGCTTCTTGAGGTTGTAGTTTCGTGGATCGTGTAATGATAGGTTTAGACCGACTTGCGGCGTGTCCGCGTTCACATCCGTTTCCGGGTAAAATACCCGTCCGTCATAAACTACATATTCGTGTTCCGACAATTCGTAGGCATTGTATGATGAATCGTAATCGGCTATGGCTCCCCAACAGTCGGACACCATAGGGTCAAGATTGCAATCGAAACAGTCAAGCGTCATCAAAGTATAGAACGCCCCTTCATATTCAACGACTGACCACAGAGGATACTCGACAGGCTGCCATAACGTGACTTCCGTCTCGATCCAACCGCCGACCATCGGGATACGGATATCATCGAACTTGTACCCGTTTTCGGCAAGGCAAATATAGACAACACCGTTGTAGTTTACTTTATCACCCGGATAATAGGTGTTGAACTGGGAGTAATTTACAACTTGTCCCGCATCGACGTGGATATCGGAACACTCTTCCCAATAGATTGCCGTTGCCGGCTTGCGATAGCCGCTGACGGAGCGTATCACCTCATGGATTTGTCCCTCGAAATAGACATGCACACCCACGGGATAGGTAATTCGATGGTCGTATTCGGCGATATATTTTCCTTTTGCAAGTTCCTTTTCAATCTCGTAGTTCTCTGACAAATATTCCACAATGCTCATCTCCGCCGATTCTTCCGCCTGGATGAATCGTGCATCATTGCCCCGCGTGAGTTGTGCTAGTGCTTCCGGAGTAATTATCCCAAGATAGTCGTCATTATTGAGAAACCGTCTGTACATATCCTTGTTCCGTTATTAGTATGAAAATCCTTCCTGAATTACCGATGTGGAGACCACATACCCGTTCCCGTCGCCTCCGCTCTTGAACTTGTACCAGCTGTCGCGCAGGTAGTAACAGAGCAGGTAGTCAAGGCAGTCGGACAAGTGTCCATACCGTTCATATTTGACACCGGTTTTCGGGTCGGTGGTCTTCTGTTTGCTCTTGGTACCGTCCTCGTTACGAAGCTGGTAAATCAGATCCTGGGTAAGTTTGCGACATTTGATATCGATTTGTATCTCCCAGCCTTCATAGCCCCCGAATACCTCGTTGACGAACTCGCACCGTGTAGCCTGCGGAGGCTGCTTGCGTAACAGCTTTACCTTCGGTCGCAGGATTCCTCTGCCGAAAGTGTCCGTGATGATGGTATAGTTGTTGATGCCGTCCTCGTTGGTGGTGGAGCGTTGTAACCCGGAAGGGTCACCGGTCACATCCACTCCGCCAATATGCTTGTCCCGGTAAAGTTTTAAGCGTACTTTCCGTGCCAACGCAGGTGTGTTGTTCTCCTTTTCCTCCGGCTTGCCGAGTATCTCTTCCAGTATATAGACCTTCCTGTTTTCATAGTCTATTTGTGCGGAGAGCACCGACATTTGGGGGGCAACATTGAAGTCCCACACCGTGATGAGCGGCTTGGTCGGATCGTATGCTTTTTCTTTCAGTCCGGTAACGAGATGCCGGGAGCCGTCGAAACTGTTATAAATCGCCATATCGTTGGCTTCCACGAAATCCCAGTTGCCATAGAGCAGGCGTTCCTTTGTCGCCTGGTCCCGGATCTTGTTCAGGGCCGCCTCGTACACCTGACGGAAAGCGATATTCGGGTTGTCAAACACGGAAAAAGGTATATACGCTTCACCCTCGCGGCAGATGACCTTGTCTCCGTTTTCGTCCTGCACGAAGCGGGAACGCACCCAGTTAATCGTCGGATTGGTGGTGAGCAGCATTCTCGGGGTCTTGAATGTCTCATGGGTTCTCCAGCGGAGACGGGAGAACAGTACTTCGACGGCCCGTTCCGAGATTTCCGACACCTCATCCACCATGGCGATGGTATATTCCGAAGAGCCGAAACGCTCGAAGTTGGGGTCGCTGGGGATATCCGCCATCTCCTTCATGATGATGACCGAGTCATTCCAGAATGTGAGCGTGCCTTCGAGGTTGTTTATCTTGTAGTTTGTATCCTCTTTCAGTCCCCAGTCCTTCAGAATCGACTTGATGGTGTTCCATGTCGATTCCTTTAACGACTTGAGTGTCTTACGGGCCACCACCGCACGGATATTCTCGAACCGAATACATGAAGACACCAGCCAAACGCTGCCGATATACGATTTTCCGCCGCCGGCCGCTCCGCCTCCCAGTATCAGCTGCGGCAGGTTCTGCGACTTGCAATGCCTGCATTGAGGCCTGTACTGAGGGTTGCCTTGCTGGTCATAACCGATAAGGATTTGCTCGATCTCCCCGCCACAATGGGGACAATAGTTCGGTTGCAACAGTTTCCAGAGTTCATACTGCCGTGGGGACGGTTTGAACTCGATGCGCAGGTTTCTGGGTGGTTTGAGCCTGTTGACCGCCATTCGATTTATATAATCTGAATGGTTATGTCCCTTTCGGACTCGAGCATGGCATACAGTTTTTGGAATGTAGTACGGGATTCCAAAACTTTTCCCTTGACCGTATTCTTTCCCACGATGATACAACCGGCGGAATCTCCCTCGGTGTTGCCTGAATGGATCAGGATGCCGAGGAAATGAGGTACATCGTGCAGATATGGCATTTTTTTCTTGTACTTGGGGCTGTACTGAAGGGTAACTTTATAAGTCCCGGCAGGAATGGCGGTCTTGGAATAGACCTTTTCCTTGCAGGTACAGGAACGGCCGCGAGGAGTATCCGGACAGGTTGCCGGAAGTTCCCTCACGGCATCTTCGATGGTATTACAGAAAAATTTGCCGTCGATGGACAGGTCGCCTATGGTATAGGTCTGACCTTTGAATTTGCGGTTGAGTGTCAGCTTCATACTTCGATACTATTTGTATCGAAAGAGTAGAGACGGACGCCGGCTAATGTTTATTATATGTGTTTGTAAAAGGAGGATATTTCAGGAAATGATGTATCTTTGTGAACGGATTGACAGTATTTAATCAAGAGTTAATATGACAAAAGCGGATATCGTCAGGGAAATAGCAACGCAGACCGGTCTGGAGAAGCAGGTCGTGTTACAAGTTGTCGAAGGATTCATGGATAGCGTAAAGTCTTCCATGATAAACGGCGAGGAGGTTTATCTTCGCGGCTTCGGTTCTTTTATCATCAAACACCGTGCGGAAAAGACAGCACGCAACATAAGCAGGAATACCACGATAATAGTGCCTGCCCACAATATCCCGGCATTCAAACCGTCAAAAGCCTTTGCAGGAAGGATGAAATCAGACAAATAAGGTGATTATATGCAACAGGAGCGTTATTCAGATGCTCCTGTTACTTTATACAGGGCAACGAGGTTGGTATTGTCCGATTGGAACAGGAAACGGCCGTTGCTTAAAAGGCATTCGTGGATGGTGTTGTCATTAGGATCCGACTCCAATAAAGCCCCCGCCTTGTTTTCATCGATAAGCAGCATTTCTATGCCTTGTACGGTGGCGGCAGTTGCATCAGCAGGAATTTTCAAAAGTTCATCCATCAGATTCATGTCGTTCATAATATCTCCGTATTTGGCTTGAGTCCCGTCAAGCATTCAATGTACCAAGACCAAAAAGCGTGGGACATAACCCGTAGCACCGAGGTTCTGGTAAACCTATCCGCAAACAAGTTAAGCCCACGCAAAAGCATAGGCGAAAACTGTTTGTCCTGCGGATAAGTGAAATTTACCAGATTTCGGTGCATGACAAAAGCTAACGCTTTCCGTATTTTATTATGTCGTTCTGCCAATATGGTTTTTATGCCGCATCTGCAGAAGAACCGGCCATTATGTGATAACGACCGGACGTGTAAAGGTTATTTTTTAGACTCTTCCAAGGAAAGCTTACGAAACTCTTTCATCAGTTTTTCCAGTTCCAACGAGGTCTTACGGGCACGGGTCCCTGCGGCCTTGTTGCCTTTTTCAATCTGAAGTGCCGCATCCGTGGAGAATGTAGCATATACTTCCTGTATTTTTGAAACCAATTCTTTCATATAAATTCTATTTAAGTTATTGACCACAAAGGTAATGAAAATAATCGAGAATAAGAGCGATTTTGTCAATATTGCAAATATCACATTGGTAATCAATGACTTTTAACAGCCATTACACCGTATGATTTATCCATCAGAGAAATTGTCAAGGTGTTTACAACTTTATGGATATGTCTGGTCAGAACATTTCTTCCATCTGCCGCTTGATTTCTTCCCGCTTTGTATTCTTGTAGTAATGCTTATAGATGGTCAATGGGCTGTTACCAGCCATCTCTGCAACCACATACGGATTATTACCGGCATCTACCATCTTCGATATGAAAGAGCCACGGGCGGAATACCATGTGATGTTTTCTTTAATGCGCAGCATCTTGCATGCTTTCGTCAAGGTTTGTGAAAGGCGTGTGGAAATTTGCTTGACACGTGTAGTCTTCTTGGAAGTGGTCGTGTGTTTATGAGTAAAAACAGGAAATACATAATTTCCATAACTTTGCCCACGGTATTTATTCATGATGGCTTTTGCTTTACTGAGTAATTCCGGTTTGGCTGTTTTGGGAAACTTGATACGTTCATAGACGATGCGGTCTTCCTGGACCAAATCCCATGTCAGGTTACATACATCGACATTCGCCATACCTCCGGTATAGTAGCTGAACAGGAACAAATCAAGATGCAACTGCTCTTTTTTCGTAAACAAGGTACGGTCAACATTTGCGATTTTAGCTATGACTGTTTCCGGAACTGCTCTTGAAGTGGTTTCCGGCCAATTAATATCATCACCGAGACAGAGGAAGTTATCCATATTCACCCCGTACATCTCTTTCTTTTCTGCCTGCCTGCATACGGCACGGAGCAACCTTAGTTTGTGTGTAAGTCCGGCCTTGTTGCCATTTCTGATACCTCTTTCTTTAAGCCAAAACGCAAAGTCAAGAAGAAACTCTTCTGTAATATCCGTAAAGAAATAAGAGGAAAAGGCTTTTTCATATTTTTCCTTTGTAAACGCCTGCAGTTCACGCTTGAGATAGACATACCGTTTAGCATTGGTCGTGCTGTCGACAATCTGACCGTTCTTGATGCGTTTCTTGTTTTTGAATGTCTCTTCAAGATAATCGATCATCTGCTGGACACTCTTTACTTTGACCTCGGGTTTGGCCGCCTTGATTTCATCGAAGCAATGTGATAGCTGGACGGGCGACCAGTTCCTGCCTTCCATCTCCCAGGTATCGGCGACATGCAGATATTTGGTTCGCAAATCGAAAAGCAGTTTGTTCTTGGTAGTGGCCTCCGCACTCCCTACACGGAAACTCTGAGACTTGACATCCCAGTCTTTTAATAGCCCTGTGATGTTTATAACCTTCGGCACACGGGCGTAACCGGTCTTGAAGAAAATTATCTCCAGCTTGACCATCTTGGTGTCTTTCGGGTTCTGCTTACCCCTGATGTTAATCGTGTACATAGACTGATAACGAGTTAGTTAATGACTTATTATTAATTCGCATTAGTAGGAATCAATTGGTATTAATTAACCTACATAGAAACCTACATGAAAAGAGTAGTTTCCTTAGCGAAATAATGTTTATACGGATAAATCCGTACTTGTGTCATTTACTAACTCGTTATCAATCAACTATTTTTCCTAATCACAAAAGTTGTGTCCGAAAAAAGGGTGTGCCGTATTGAGCACTCTCCTATTTTTATTTAAAAACAAAAACTTTCGGAATAGCGATTCCATTCTATATTTATTAAAAGATACTTGAGCTTTTAGCTCTTATTCTCTCAATCTGAAAACCGCCAATTTGAAGCAAACGAGAATAAGTAACTGAAAGTTTACGTCCTATGGGCGTGAACTATTCGTACTTATTAGTTTGCAGGGTGCTTGGCGGTACCTCAGATTGAAAATAAGTTTCGAATGGTTCCGCCTTTTTTTATATCCCTCTTACATTTATGAAGAATGTTACATTTTATCTACACTTTTGTTGTTTACTTATCTACAATAATATTATACTATCAAGCAACTATAAACATACCTTTGCACAACAATAATATAAAACGACATTACCATATTCTTCAATAGAGATAAACAAAGAGAGGAGATAAAAGAGAGAAACTAATGGCATAAATAAAAGAATTATTAAACTCTCGAAGATCGCCCGGATGTATGATACATATAGGACAACTGATTGAAATGGAACTTCACCGTCAAGAACGCTCTGTGACCTGGTTTGCAAATAAACTATATTGCGATCGAACAAACGTGTACTCTATATTCAAAAGAAAGAGCATTGACACAGAGTTACTATTACGCATTAGTTATATATTAAATCATAACTTCTTCAGTTACTATTTCTCCGAATTTGAAGAAGAACAAACAATAAATCCGAAAATTAGCCAACCAACACGTGAATAATATTCTACAGTTCTGTATATATACTTCCAACAACATATTTTAACCTTATACGTTTTACAAACTATCTTTGCATCAGAAATAAAACAAAATTATAGATATGCAAAACATTAAATATATTATATCAATAATCTCTTTATTTACAATATGCAGTTACACTCACGCACAACAAGTTGACTACTCTATTGTATCAGTACCCGAAGAATCTGGAATAGATTTTATGAAAATAACGTCATCCGGTGATTATGTATGCATGCCAGTTGTAAAACGTTCGTCAGGAAAAATAGATTGGCTTTCTAACCATATACTAGATATTTCTGTAGATGGAAATAATATAGCTTATCTTTCATACAGAAATAATACAACCAACATATTTATTAAAGAATTAAGTAAACAAGGCAGTTCTATCCAGAGAACAAACCGAACAGGAGTATTAGACTTTTCTTATTCTCCAGACGGAAAATATCTCTGTTTTTCTGAAACAAGAGGAAATACCAATCAAATATTTCAGACTAATGCGAATAGTGGATACGTTTGCAGACAAATCACTAATGGAAACCAAGATTACTCTCCCATATATTCCTCAGATATGAAATTGATTTTTTTTGCACGGCAAGAGATGAAAGGAATAAGCATATGGAGCTATAATATTCAAAATAACTTCTTATCTAATTATAGCAATGGAATGAATCCTTGTCCGATAAACAAAGAAAGTGCATTCCTTTGTACACGTATCAGTGGAACTGGAAAAAGCGAGATATGGAAAATTAATTATAAAACAGGCGTAGAAGAATGTATTGTCTCTGATCCGCAGCATAGTTTTACCACTCCCACTCTTTCACCAGACGGTCAATGGATTCTATTTGTAGGAGACAGCAAAATCGATGATAATAACTTCAGTTATCTCAACACAGATATATTTGTATGCAAAGTTGATGGAACAAGACTTTCACAAATCACTTATCACGCAGCGGATGATCTTAGTCCTGTATGGAGTAAAGATGGTAAATATATCTATTTCATCTCCCAACGTGGAGACCCAACAGGAACTACTAACATTTGGAGAATGAATTTTTCTTATTAATTCACTAAAAACATAGAAAACAATGAAAACAATGAAACTTTATTTAACGTGCTGTTTATTAGCTATAGTAACATCAGTTTCTGCACAATTTGCAAACTCTAGCAACAATGTTTCAGCATCATCTTCATCAGGGAGAAATATCGATACAAATGGCTGGAACCGACTTTCCGTATCCGTAAATCCAATGAAAATAACTACCGATATAAAAGGAGGTGACGACTTTAATATGACCGGGTTCTCTTTAGGATATACAAAAGGATTTAGCATAGCCAAACAGATTCCTTTATTTCTAGAAGTCGGTATCAATGCCCGATATGCATTTAAGAAGTTAGACAAAGATGATATGGATGCTCTAGAAGACATGGACGGTTACGAAATGGAACGCAAATATTCACTTTTGTCTTTGGATGTTCCTCTTAATATAGCCTATAAATTTTCATTCCCCAATAGTAACATCGCACTTGTGCCTTACATCGGAATTAACTTTAAAGGAAATATCATAGGTAAATCGAAATTAAATCTAGCAGACCCTGACGAGTTGGGAGAAGATTATGATGATGAAGATGATTTTTGGAAGGATCAGGAGAAACAAGAGAAAGACGGAATAAGACAAAGCACTAATATGTTCGACAAAAAAGAAACCGGAGATAAAGATGCCACTTGGAAACGTTTCCAAATGGGATGGCAATTAGGAATAGGTTTATACTACAACCAACTCTATGCAGGAATAGGCTATGGCAAAGATTTTACAGAACTTTGCAAAAAGACGAAAATCGGTACCACTTCCATTATTATAGGATATAGTTTTTAACGCATTAATTATAGAATAATATGAAAACAATTAAATATTTGTCGATCTTACTAATGACAATTTTATGTTTGGGAACAGTTTCCTGTAGTAAGGATGACGACGAAAAGAAGAAAAATAAAGATGACATTGAGAACAATGAAGATGACGAGAATGATGAGGATGATAAAGCAACTCTAAGCATCATTGGTACATGGAAATTTGACGATGGAGATGGGTGGAGCATAACTCTTAAGCTAAACAATGATGATTCTTTTAAACTAACCGATACGGAAATCTTGAATGGTAAACCAGATACATCTATAGATGAAGGCACCTATAGATATAATAAAAGTAAGTCAGAACTTAAACTAACCCTTGACGACGGTGAAATTATTGTATTTAAAGTTATATCACTAAGTTCTACAAAATTGAAGTTATATGATGAGGAAGAAGAAGGATTTACCTATACTTTCACTAAAAAGTAACCAAGGCTAAATAAAAAAACCTTTTTTTATATCGATCCGCATCTTTGAATCTTGACATTTTTTACAGAAGAGAAAAAGATGCGGATATTTATATAGATATTAACTAAAAAACATTATGAAAACGATTCGAATTTCATCCATTATATGGATATTAGTATTAATTGTAATAGCTTGTGATAACAACAATGACGAAAGAGGCAATTCGAATTCTGCTATCATAGGGACATGGATATCAGAAGATGGAGAATCCACTTTCAATTCTGATGGAAGTGGATTTATATATAGCTATGAAAAAGAGGAATACGACTTCACATATACATTAAAAGGAAATAAGTTAACAATTATTATAAGTAAAGAATTAGGTGTTGAACTTTACTACAAAATTAAAATAGAAGGAGACATAATGAAAGCCACTGAAATAGAAGAAGGAGGGATTACTATTTTTCACAAAAAACATAATAAAGAAGATGGGAGCAAATCTACAATTGCAACTAAAATAATTGGGTCTTGGTATTCGGCAGATGAGATTCTAACCTTTAATTCAAGAGGAAAAGGAGTAAGCCAAGAACTAAATGGAGATGACGAAATCAGTTTCACTTACACTTTAACAGGCAATAAAATAATCATTAAATTTTCTGATGGCAATAAAGTGAAAGGTTCAGTAATTATTTATGGAAATGAAATGTATATCACCACAAACGACGATGCTATCAAATATACAAAAGAATGAAATAAAAACATATCAACTGAATGTTGTTGGATATAAACTAAATAACTATATTTGCATAAACTCATAATCATAGAAATTATGGAATATATCAATGAATTTCACAAGCAATGGATAGAGCGAACCCGCCAATCAATAGCATCTTGGAGCAAGCAGCCTGCATCGTCAGAAGAAGTAAAGAAGCAGCAGGAACGCTTGAAACAACAGAGAGCTATAAGAGAAAACAAATCAAAGAATTAATTAAATTCACTAACCTGAACAGTTTATGGGTTGACTTATCGGATTTTGATGTTACCTATATGGATAAAGGAGGAGAGAACGAAGTCTTTCATGATGGTAATATATCTGTTATTAAGCTTAACAACTTTGAATATGCAGGAGAAGATTTAGAGAATTTCTTCATCCGCATATTTGCGCATAATAAATTCTTTAGTAATGTCCCTTATCACATGATTGGCTTTACCTATAATAGTCAGCATGAATTTTGTGCAGTTCTGATACAACCTTATATAAAGGCAAAACGTGAAGCTACAGAAGATGAAATTGCTGAATATATGGAAGCACTTGGTTTTGAAATGGACTATATAGATGAATTCCATAATGAACAATACGAAATCTTTGACGCTGTCCCTAACAATGTATTATATGGTATTGATGGTGACTTATATTTCATTGATACGCAAATAAGATTAAGATCCCAATCCTACTAAAGATTCTTCTATACCCAAAGAGGATTTGCCTATGACGCAGCCCTTTTGATAATTCGTTCTCTAATTTTTTGGCAAATAGTTCAGATTACTTTATATAGATAAAGAACTCCTATAATCTTAATGATTATAGGAGTTCTTTTTATTTGTAGTAATTTGATATGGATAAATTTATTCAGAAATGTATTACTTCATATAGACCATATCATCTTTTCTTTCTCCTTTGTACCAATCAGTGTTTGATTTACATCCACTTTCAACCCACTTTGTATACATAGGGTAAGCCTTATCAATTCAAATCCCCTCCAGACACCATTTAAAATTAGCTGATGGAATATTAAGAACATTGGGGAAATCAGCACTATGCTCATTATACGAATTGAGATCAAAGGTAGCCTTTCCGTTATTCAGCATCGGAATGTATTCTGCAGCTTTCGGCAAGGTAATTTGAATGACGTCTGTTTCCACTTTAGGAGCATCTTTCACATTCATATAACCAGTCAAATTCTTAACGTAGGTATTACCATTGATACCAAAGCTATTATTAAATAATGCTCCTGTTGCCATAACCTGAATAGAAATCCGTGCATTATTACTATCCTGGATTTCTTCAATATAATACCTCACTACAACATCATTAAAGTCATAATCTCCCTGGTTGGGATAGTTATCCTCAAACAGCCACATTCCTTCCCAAGCAATCTTAGCGGGGTCCAATTCCGGAACTGGTATCTCATTCTCCGGTGTCAAAGCCGGATTGGATTCAATCAGACACAGCACATCATTATAATCCTGGTCAAACCATCCGCCAGGCAGCAAATCTTCCATACCCAACGTCTGATACTTTTTACCTTCAAACGTCAGTGTTCTGATAACTCCTGATGTCATCAATACGTTATTATACTTCACATTGAATTTCGGAGTGGAATACCGATAATCACCCGGATTGAATGCACAGGCAAAGCCTATTTTACAATTGGTAAATGTACCAAGCTTTATTTTATCCCCAATATTTTGAGTTCCATCAAATAAAAGAGTGTGAACTTGAACCTCATTGTCAGTATCGGAATAAGTATAATAGTATAAACTATTATTAAGGTGTGCACCGCCATTACCAATATAAGTAATCCAAACTTCTGTTTTTTCACCTCCGACTATCAAGTCAGAACATACTGCATACATATCACTCGGTGTATTTCTGATCCCTTCCGGATAATAATTATTGATGGCTGTAATCAAAGCATCGGAAAGTTCGCTTTCGGCTCTCGTAACACCTTTATTTACAACAACACTCCCTTTCGAATAGGTATACATCTGACCATTCATCAACAAATATAACTTATCTGTAGCTTTAGGGATTCTGACAGTTTCCGAAAATGGAGCATAGTCAACTAAAATAGGCTTCCCAACCAGATGGCCATCCACGTAAGGATCGTCAGCATAAAGAAGACAGCGTGTATTTTCAACAGCGTTAACACTCACAGTAATGTCTTCAACCAAAGAGAAATCTTTGCCGGCCTCCGGCTCCTGATAATAATTTCTTTCTTCGCACGAAAAGAACGCAAAAATTGCGATAAGCAAGAATGATAATTTCTTCATACCTTAGTCTGTAAAATAAATATGTTTAGTTTTTAAGTCTGGACAAATATGCTACTTTTAACTTGAATATACAAATACAAACCTGTAAGAGCAAATAATGTAGCTAATTCGAGAACTTTTGTATGACTTCGCCTGTTTACATAACAGATACTAAAACATTATACAACAATGCTACTCACATTCTTAAATACACTTGCCACTATTATCAGTGTTATTAGTCTGCTAATTGTCACTTACGGAGTATTAGTCTGCTTCATCGCCTTTTTACGCAATGAAATAAAACGATTCAACGGAACATATACGGTTAACAATATACGGCAGTTGAGGGCGGATTTTGGCACTTACCTTTTGCTTGGATTGGAATTTCTAATTGCTTCCGACATACTAAAAACTGTGGTTGATCCAACGTTGGACGAATTGGCAATCCTGGGTGGAGTGGTTGTAGTAAGAACTGTGCTTTCTGTATTTTTGAATAAAGAGATCAAAGAATTGGCCGAAAATGATTCAGCGAAAGAAATATAGCATATCGCCGCACAACTAAGTTTCTCCAAAGCCATATCTTTTTTATTGCCTGATATTTCTATTTTGCCTACCTTTGTACGGGAAACATTTACACACTGACTGGCAAGGAATAGAAACACGTCAAAAAAAATGGGAATTACACATCTATCTATTGAGCTTACACTTGATCTGATTGCGTTAATTATAGGAATCATCCTTATTATACGTGCTAAAGACAATTATCCGAAATTATATTGGGGAATTATAGCAACCGGCATCGGTATTATGTTTTCATGGGAAAATATCGGATGGCTGACAATTGTCACAGACACTCCGGAATACAACTTCACAGAATTGCTCAACATAGAGAAAATGCTCAAATGGTATGCTTTAGCAAATATTGTAGCCCTGTTCCCTATCGCTTCTTTATCGCCGGGCTATCTGAACCATTTCAGGATATTTACTTTTCTGTTATTACCTATCATTACGATAACGGTAGGAATCAGTTATTTAGGTTTCAATGGGAATATCACCCCCATCCACTCCATAGATGAAATTATTCCGAATATCCATCAAATAGATGTCAAGCTTAGGGCTTGCATATTCCTGTTATCCGTTTTTACCCCACTCGTTCTTCTTATTTATCCGATGATGAATAACAAGACCTACCGCAGGATAAATAATAACATGTATCTATTCATCGGTTTTCTATTCGTATTTTTAGGGATATACATTTTGTTCACTCTAAATATCAATGAATTTGTTTTCAACCTGTTCGGTATTATGGCAATCGTTTTTACGGTCTTATTCTCCATACAATATTTACGTTATGAGAATCCGTTTTCGAACCATATAAACATGATTCATAATGCAAAGAATACGGAAAGCACTATAATGCTACAAGCTGGAAAGCCATCTCCTACTCTCCCGCTCTTCTCAACGATTGAAGCCTATCTTCAGGAACAGCATCCCTATACCGATCAACGGTATAATATAGAACTTTTAGCCAAGTCCCTGAATAAACAGGAACATGATATTTCAGCAGCAATCAAAAGTCAGGGCTTTACAGGTTTCCGGGAATACATTAATTATCTTCGATTGGAATATTTCAGACAGTTAGCCGCCGAAAATCCAAAGAGTAATGTAAAAGAACTTATGTTTGCATGCGGTTTCACCTCCCGGGCAACTTTCTATCGTAACTTTTCAGAAAAGTATGGTGTATCACCCAGTAAATTCATTGAGAATCAAAGAGTAGAACAATAATTTCTTTTTTTAAAAGCACAATTCTTAATAGTAAAAAGTGTCTCATTTCAGGAATGAGACACTTTTTATTTTTATAGCTAAAAGCAATCCGTTACTTTTGATGCAAAATAAAACTACGACGTTGGCATCATCAACAGATTAATCGAATACTAAGATAAATAGAATATGAATATTGACAATTGTAATCACACCGACACAGAAAAACATCAAGAAGAAAAGATCTTTTTATATACTACCATTACTGGAAACTTGCAACTAATCCATTTAGAACAGATTGGCTATTTCCGGTATAACTCCAAGAGTAAACTATGGGAAGCCGTATTAAATAATAATCATACCCTGGCACTCAAAAGAAATACAAACTCACAAAAGATATTGAGTCTGCATCCCTATCTTATCCAGATTAGCCAGTCACACATTATCAATATAAGCTATCTGGTTTCGATTGAAGACAACAATTGCATATTGCTTCCTCCATTTAATGAGATGGAACTTTTACAAGTAAGCAAGTCTTTTATGAAAAAGCTAAAAGAAAAATATCCATGTATCTGATTGTATATAGCTCATCTTTATGCTTTATGCTCTATGCAACACCAAGCAATTCCACTTCGAAGATCAATGTCGAGTAGGCAGGAATAGAATCAAAAGATTTGATACCGTATCCCATTGCATAAGGAATATAAATAATCCATTTATCACCAACATGCATTTTCTGAAGTGCCACCTGCCACCCTTCTATTACATCACTAAGACGTAGGGCATCGGGACAAGTACGCTCATAAGAATTATCAAACACCTGGCCATCAATCAGACTTCCTTTGTAATGCACGGTAACAATGCTCCGTGCACCCGGAGAAATCGTACTTTCGCCAGTTTCCAAAACTTTGTAATAGATTCCACACGGCAACGCGAAAACACCTTCCTGAAAAGATAGTTTTTTCAAAAATCGCCGATTGGCCTCTTTGTATTCTTTCTTTTTCCCCATAAATAAATTGATTAAGAACTTGCAAAAATAATCAGAATAACAAAGGATTTAGCATAAAAACTGTATATTTGTTTGTTGAACTATAAAAAACTTCTCACTATGGGACAAACAAAGACTACACGTAGCATCAGTGCTACCGGACTATTCTTACTTATCATGATGACTGTGGGCCTATATTCATGCACACGCACTCAAAAAGACATCATTCCTTCTGCCGATTATGCACCGTATGTAAATGCGTATACGGGAGGAGTCATCTCGCAAAATTCGACCATACGTATAGAACTGACCCACGACCAACCCATGGTGGATATGAACAATGAGTTAAAAAGCAATCCGTTCAGTTTCTCACCTTCATTAAAAGGAAAAGCATATTGGGTTAGCAACAACACCATTGAATTTGTGCCCGAAGAAGGAGCGCTGAAACCGGGAACACTTTACGAAGGAACTTTCCGGCTCGGAGACTTCATCGAAGTGGACAAAAAGCTGAAAGAGTTCAACTTCTCATTCCGCGTACAAGAACGTAACTTCACCCTGCAACTGGAATCATTACCGATTACAGCTACCCAACCGAATGAAATAAATATGAAAGGAGAGATACGTTTCAGCGACGTAGTGAAAAAGGAAGAGGTAGAAAAGATGCTGACTGCCAGTGACGGGAAAAAGAGTTATCCGGTGGAAGTCACCGCAACCGACAATCATACCCGGTATTTGTTTAGTATCAGACAAATCCCCAGAGAAGCTGATGATTACCCCTTGACTATCACAGCCAACGGCAACCCGGCCGGCATCGACCGTAAACAAACCGAAGAAGTACTGATACCGGCGAAAGATTGTTTCCGTTTCATGTCTGCCGAACGCATCGACCAACCGGAAAATGGAATCGAGATTGTTTTCTCCGCTCCCTTATCCACTACTCAAGATTTAAAAGGACTGATTGAGATCCCGGAAATCTCCTCATCGATCTTCCAAATCAGTGAGAACAGAGTTTTTATCTATTTCGAAGCAAACACACAGAACAAACTGACGCTGAATATCCATGAAGGAGTCAAAGACAGTCAAGGTAAAGCATTGGGAACTTCTCATACGATCTCATTCAGTGAAGTAAGTCTGAAGCCACAAGTGGAAATGTCTACTACCGCCGCTATCCTGCCCGATTCGAAAAGTCTGATTATTCCTTTCAGGGCTGTCAACCTATACGCTGTGGATTTGAGCGTGATCCGCATTTTCGAGAACAATGTATTGATGTTTATGCAAACCAATTCACTGGCCTCGGCCAATGAGCTACGCCGTTCTGGAAGACTGGTTTACAAGAAAACATTATGGCTTGCCAAAGATGCTTCCAAAGACATTCATCATTGGGGAGATTACTCGATAGACCTTGCCGGATTAATCCACCAGGAACCGGGTGCCATCTATCGTGTCATACTTTCATTTCGTCAGGAATACTCCGCTTATCCTTGTGGAGGAGGCGAGAATCAGGATATGAAATTCGCCGACAGCAGCACCTCCGACGGGCTGACCAAAGTAAGTGGAAGTGTTTTGTCCGAAGAAGATGAAGCAATCTGGAATACCCCCGAAGCCTACTATTATTACAATGGCGGAACAATGGACTGGAGTGTGTACCGATGGACGGAACGCGACAACCCCTGCCATCCGTCTTATTATATGGATTCAGACCGGGCAGCTGCCTGCAACGTTTTTGCTTCCAACCTGGGAATGATTGTAAAACGGAACTCACTGAATAAACTGTGGATTGCCGTTAGTAATATTTTGGATACAAAACCGATAGGGAAAGCACAGGTAACAGCGTATAACTTCCAGTTACAACCCATAGGGAAAGGAGAAACCAATGGAGAAGGATTCGTTGAAATCACTCCGAACGGTGTGCCTTTCATTATCGTGGCAGAATCGGACAAGCAAAAAGCGTACGTCCGCGTTGTGGACGGTGAAGAACAGTCCGTCAGCAGATTCGACGTGGGAGGAAAAGATATTCAAAAGGGACTGAAAGGATTTATATATGGCGAAAGAGGAGTATGGCGCCCGGGAGACACGCTGCACATTTCCTTTATATTGGAAGACCGCGAAAAGAGAATCCCCGACAAGCATCCCGTAGCACTGGAGATTTACAATCCGAGAGGACAGTTCTACACAAAAATGATTTCAACACAAGGAATGAACGGATTCTATACATTCGACGTTCCGACACAGGCAACAGACCCGACCGGACTTTGGAATGCGTATATTAAGGTGGGAGGAACCACCTTCCACAAAGGTCTGCGTATCGAAACCATAAAGCCCAACCGCTTGAAAATAAATCTGGCATTGCCGAAGGTGCTTCAAGCCACGGACAAGAATTTCTATGCCCCACTCACTTCAACCTGGCTGACAGGAGCAACTGCCTCCAAACTGAAAGCCAAAGTAGAAATGTCTTTATCGAAAGTGAATACACAGTTTAAGAATTACGGACAATATATCTTTAACAATCCGGCTACGGATTTCACGACTATCAAAACAGATATATTTGACGGCACACTGGATGCAGAAGGAAAAGCAAATGTCACGCTGAAAGTTCCGACCGCAACGGAAGCACCGGGTATGCTGAACGCCACTTTCACCACCCGCGTGTTCGAACCGGGAGGAGATGCCAGCATCTACACTCAAACAATTCCATTCTCACCATTCACCTCTTATGTCGGTATCAATCTGAACCAGCCAAAAGGGAAATATATTGAAACTGACAAAGATCATGTATTCGATATTGTAACTGTAAACACGCAGGGACAGTTAGTGAACAGTTCTAATCTGGAATACAAAATATACCGCATCGGCTGGAGTTGGTGGTGGGAAAACAGCGGTGAATCTTTCGGAACGTATATCAACAATAGTTCCATCACTCCTGTTGCCAGCGGCAATTTACAGACAAGAGGCGGAAAAGCATCTTTCAAATTCCGTATTGATTATCCGTCATGGGGACGCTACCTGGTTTACGTGAAAGATAAAGAGAGTGGACATGCCACCGGAGGTACAGTTTATGTTGACTGGCCGGAATGGCGGGGACGTTCGAGCAAGACTGATCCCAGCGGTATCAAGATGCTTGCTTTCTCGCTGAACAAAGATTCTTATGAAATAGGAGAAACAGCCACAGCAATCATTCCTGCAGCAGCGGGAGGACGTGCACTGGTATCCATAGAAAACGGTTCTACCGTATTACGACAAGAATGGATAGAGGTTTCCAACGGAGGAGATACGAAATATACATTCAAGATTACACCGGAGATGACTCCGAATGTATATCTGCATATCAGTCTGTTACAGCCTCACGCGCAAACAGTCAATGACCTGCCTATCCGTATGTATGGCGTCGTTCCGGTATTCGTGACTAACAGTCAGACGGTGTTGCAACCGCAGATACAGATGCCGGAAGTGTTACGCCCGGAAACCAACTTCAATGTAACCGTCAGCGAAAAGACCGGAAAACCGATGACTTATACATTAGCTATTGTAGACGACGGTTTGCTGGATCTTACCAATTTCAAAACCCCGGACCCATGGAATGATTTCTATTCACGCGAAGCACTCGGCATCCGGACATGGGATATGTATGATAATGTATTGGGAGCTTCCGCCGGAAGTTACAGTTCACTTTTCAGTACGGGTGGAGACGCCACATTAAAACCTGCCGATGCAAAAGCAAACCGCTTCAAACCGGTAGTCAAGTTTATAGGTCCTTTCTATCTGGGAAAAGGTAAGAGCCAGACGCATACGCTGAAACTTCCGATGTATGTAGGTTCGGTACGTGCCATGGTGGTTGCCGGACAAGAGGGAGCGTACGGCAATGCGGAAAAAACGGCTTTCGTACGGACTCCGTTAATGATGTTGTCCACCTTGCCCCGTGTGCTTAGTATTCAGGAAGAAATCACCGTTCCGGTAAATATCTTTGCGATGGAAAATCAAGTGAAGAATGTAACCGTATCACTTCAGGCGTCCGGTGGAGGAGTACAGATTGTAGGGGCCAATCAACAGTCGCTCAAATTTAGCCAACCGGATGACCAGCTCGTGTTCTTTACCTTAAAAACAGGTAGTAAAACAGGAAAGGCTACCATCCATCTGACAGCCAATGGTGGCGGACAACAAACTAAAGAAACCATTGAAATAGAAGTACGCAACCCGAATCCGGTAGTAACCCTGCGCAACAGCCAATGGGTAGAAGCCGGACAAAGCAAAGAACTTTCATACAATCTAAGCAGTTCTTCTGCAAATAACCAGATAAAGCTGGAAGTATCACGCATACCTTCGGTTGATATCAGCCGCCGGTTCGACTTCTTATACAACTATCAGCATCATTGTACAGAACAGTTGACTTCCAAGGCTTTGCCTCTTCTGTTTGTCGGCCAATTCAAAACAATAGATAAGATAGAAGCCGAAAAGATAAAGACAAATGTACAGGAAGCTATCCGGCAGATTTATGGTCGTCAACTCCCCAATGGCGGATTTGTATATTGGCCGGGAAATGCTGTTGCCGACGAATGGATCAGTTCTTATGCAGGAATGTTCCTGACACTGGCACAAGAAAAAGGATACGCCGTTCATTCGAATGTACTGAACAAGTGGAAGCGTTTCCAACGTGCTGCCGCACAGAACTGGCGGATGCCGCAGGATGCAAGCGGCTGGCAACAATGGCAGTCGGAATTGCAACAGGCTTTCCGTTTATATACGCTTGCATTGGCAGGAGCACCGGAATATGGGGCCATGAACCGGATGAAAGAACAGGCAGGATTATCCATTCAGGCTAAATGGAGACTGGCAGCAACCTATGCACTGACCGGAAAGATGAAACCGACTGAAGAACTGGTGTATAATGCGGAAACAACAGTAAGCCCCTACTCTTCCATGAATCAGATTTACGGTTCCTCCGACCGTGATGAAGCTATGATTCTGGAAACACTGATCCTGATGAACCGGGAACGGGATGCTTTACAGCAGGCAAAAGTCGTTTCTAAGAATCTGTCACAAGAGGAGTGGTTCAGTACACAATCCACCGCTTTTGCTCTTATGGCAATGGGACGTCTGGCTGAAAAGCTGTCAGGCACATTGGATTTCGTATGGACATGGAACGACAAACAACAACCTGCCGTGAAATCGGCTAAAGCTGTGTTTGAAAAGGAAATCGCCACCACTCCCAAATCCGGTATGATTGCTGTGAAGAATCAAGGAAAAGGAGCGCTTAGCGTAGACCTTATCACACGCACACAGTTGTTGAACGATACATTACCGGCCATCAGCGACAATCTTCGCATGGATATAAGATATGCCAACCTGAACGGTACACCGATCTCTGTCAATGATATTATACAGGGAACTGACTTTATGGCTATCACCTCCATATCCAATATTAGCGGAACTTCCGACTACACCAATCTGGCACTGACGCATATCATACCGTCCGGTTGGGAAATATACAACGAAAGAATGGTTGCCCCCGAAACGGAAAGCGTAGCAGCCGACGGTTCCGGTAAGTCCGTCAGCAAATATAATTATCTGGATATACGCGATGACAGAGTATTGACTTATTTCAATTTGCGTCGTGGTGAAACGAAAGTATTCACTGTCAGACTGCAAGCGACTTATGCAGGTAACTTTATTCTTCCTGCCGTTCAATGTGAAGCAATGTATGATGTAAACGTACAGGCACGCAGCAAAGCGGGAAGAACAACTGTCAGTCGATAAATTTTAGGCACGGATTACACGGATTACGCGGTTTTGGTTAACGAGTAGAACCGTGAAATCCGTGTAATCCGTGTAATCCGTGCCTAATTATTTCTTCCCTAATCATGTTTCAAAAAGATATGTCTCTTAGCTTTTAACATTTAAATGAACCCGATATATAAATTCTTCAAACGATTATCCGTCACTAAGAAAGTAATGACAATAAGCATTACCCTTTTGACGATAGGATACATCTTTTGCCTTCCCCGGCAACTATTTCATGTACCCTACTCCACCGTTGTGACTGATCGAAACGAAGAATTACTGGGAGCACGTATCGCTTCGGATGGTCAATGGCGGTTTCCTCCCCGAAAGACAACACCCGAGAAAATCAAGCAATGCCTTATTACCTTTGAAGATAAACACTTTTACCACCATTGGGGAGTTAATCCGTTATCTACCGGAAGGGCACTCTATCAGAATTTAAAGAATAAACGTGTTGTAAGCGGAGGTAGTACCCTTACCATGCAAACCATCCGTCTCGCCCGAAACAAACCCAGAACTATCGGAGAGAAAGTCATTGAAATGATCTGGGCTACCCGTTTGGAGTTCCGGACTTCCAAAGAGGAAATCTTATCCATGTATGTCTCTCATGCACCATTCGGAGGAAATGTGGTAGGACTGGATGCTGCTGCCTGGCGTTACTTCGGTCATTCTGCCGAAGATTTATCATGGGCGGAATCAGCCATGCTGGCTGTCCTGCCCAATGCCCCCGCCATGATTCATCTATCCAAAGGACGAAAAACACTTCTTTCCAAACGCAACCGTTTATTGAAACAACTTTTTGAAGAAGAGATTATTGATGCGTCCACCTATGAACTGGCTATCAGCGAACCGTTACCCGACGAACCACATCCTCTTCCTCAAATAGCCCCCCACCTGGTTACCCGCTTTTATCAAGAAAGAAACGGATTATATACCCGCTCAACCATCGATAAAGGAATACAAACCCATATAGAGAGTTTGGCGGAACGGTGGAGCAATGAATTTAATCGAAGTGATATCCGTAACCTGGCTATCCTAATTATAGACATTCCCACCAATCAAGTGGTAGCATACTGCGGAAATGTACATTTCGACCGTAAGCAAGGGGGGAATCAAGTAGACGTGATTCAAGCTCCCAGAAGTACAGGCAGTATTTTAAAACCCTTTCTCTATGGTGCCATGCTACAGGAGGGAAGTCTATTACCGCAAATGCTGTTACCGGACGTACCCGTTAATATCAATGGCTTTACTCCACAAAACTTCAGCCTGCAGTTTGAAGGAGCCGTCCCCGCTTCCGAAGCTCTTGCCCGCTCATTGAATATCCCGGCTGTCACCATGTTACAAAGATATGGAGTACCCAAATTTCATCACATGCTGCAACAAATGGGGTTCAAGACTATCAACCGATCAGCCTCCCATTATGGATTATCACTCATTTTAGGAGGTGCCGAAGCTACTTTATGGGATGTGACGAATGCTTATGCACAAATGGGACGAAGCCTCTCCAACAGTCATTCCAACGACCTTCCCCAAGAAAAGGAAGTGCAGATACTACTGGGAACAGAAGAAAAGACAGTTTCGGAAAGAGATGGTTCAAGAAAAGTTACTTCAGGAAAAACCATTTCAAGAAAAACAACTTCGAGAAAGGATATATCAGAAGGAGTCATTTCTGCAGGAGCGGCCTGGCTCACCCTTTCCGCCTTAACAGAAGTCAACCGCCCTGAAGAAATTGACTGGAAATCAATCCCCTCAATGCAGACTATCGCATGGAAGACCGGAACGAGTTACGGATTCCGTGACGCCTGGGCCGTTGGCGTGACTCCCCGCTATGCAGTAGGCGTATGGGTAGGAAATGCAACCGGAGAAGGAAAACCCGGATTGGTCGGTGCACAGACAGCCGGTCCCGTATTATTCGATATATTCAATTATCTCCCATCTTCACCCTGGTTCGAACGTCCCAAAGGAATTTTCGTTGATGCAGAAATATGCCGTCAATCCGGTCATCTGAAAGGACGTTTCTGTGAAGAAACCGATACCGTACTGATCCTTCCTGTCGGATTACGGACGGAGGCTTGTCCTTACCATCATCTCGTCACACTATCCGCCGACGAAAGCCACCGCATCTATGAAAACTGTGCAAACACGGAACCTACCATTCAGAAATCATGGTTTGCCCTGCCGCCCGTATGGGAATGGTACTATAAACAACACCATCCGGAATATAAACCGCTGCCACCTTTCAAAGCCGGCTGCGGAGAAGATTCTTTCCAACCCATGCAGTTCATCTACCCTCCGATGAACGCCCACATCAAGCTGCCCAAGCAACTGGATGGCAGCAAAGGCTTTATCACGGTGGAACTGGCACACAGCAATCCCAATGCCACTATCTTCTGGCATCTCGACGACACCTATCAGACACAGACACAGGATTTCCACAAAATTTCCCTGCAACCTGCTCCCGGCAAACATTCCCTGACGGCAGTAGACGGAGAAGGTAACACAGTTTCCACCACTTTCTTCATCGAATAAACATCTTATTTTATTATCTTTGCCGCATGAAACAGCCATTAAAAGAAAACGGTGGACTACCGGCATCTATCCTCTGGACACTTGCTATTGTGGCCGGTGTCTCGGTAGCCAACATCTATTATATTCAACCTCTATTAAATATGATACGCCATGAACTTGGCATATCAGAGTTCAGAACTAACCTGATTGCCATGGTCACGCAAATAGGCTATGCGGCAGGATTGTTGTTTATCACCCCTCTGGGAGATTTATATCAGCGTAAGAAAATCATCCTGGTCAACTTCACCGTTCTGATATTCTCTCTATTGACTATCGCCCTGACGCACAATTTTCATTTGATACTTATCGCTTCATTCCTCACGGGAGTTTGTTCGATGATTCCACAAATATTCATTCCGATAGCCGCCCAGTTCTCCCGTCCGGAAAATAAAGGCAGAAATGTAGGGATTGTCTTATCAGGACTATTGACCGGCATTCTGGCTTCACGTGTCGTCAGCGGATTTATCGGTGAACTGATTGGCTGGCGGGAAATGTATCACATCGCTGCAGGCATGATGTTTATCTGCGCAATCGTTGTATTAAAAATCCTTCCTGACATTCAGACCAACTTTCAGGGAAAGTATAGCGGCCTGATGAAATCTCTGTTAGCCTTAGTGAAAGAATACCCGCAACTGCGCATTTATTCGATCCGGGCGGCACTGAATTTCGGTTCCCTCCTCGCCATGTGGTCCTGTCTGGCTTTTAAAATGGGACAAGCCCCGTTCTTCGCCAACAGCGACGTAATCGGTATGCTGGGACTTTGCGGAGTGGCCGGAGCATTGACCGCTTCTTTCGTAGGAAGATACGTAAAGCAAGTAGGTGTACGCCGCTTTAACTTTATCGGTTGCGGATTGATTCTCTTTGCCTGGTTACTGTTCTTCATCGGTGAAAACACTTTTATTGGTATCATTGCCGGAATCATCATCATTGACATAGGGATGCAATGCATCCAACTTAGCAACCAAACAAGTATCTTCGAACTAGACCCGCGCGCTTCGAACCGTATCAATACAGTTTTCATGACTACTTACTTTATTGGCGGTTCAATGGGAACATTTCTGGCGGGCAGCTTTTGGCAACTGTATGGTTGGCACGGAGTTATCGGTACCGGAGTCGTTTTAACCGGAATTTCTTTATTAATTACGACTTTCTACAAGAAGTGAGTCAACAAAACGGACGGTCAAACCGTTTATTACAATAAAAAAGCCAATGAAATACGGAGTTAACAGACAAATCTTACTTATCACAGCCGGCACCGTCTGGATTATAGCCGGTGCGAATATTCTGCGAATAGGAATTGTAACCTGGTTAAACACCTCCCAAGATTGGATGTTCAAAATAGGAGAAGCCACCGTCGTTTTCTTGTTATTCTTCGTTCTGGTGTTCAGAAGACTTTATTATAAACATACCCAACGAATCGAACAAAAGAAAGAACACAAAAATTGCCCGTTCTCCTTTTTCGATGTGAAAAGCTGGATTACAATGATCTTCATGATTTCTCTGGGAATTACTATACGTAGCTTCCATCTTCTGCCCGAAACGTTCATTTCTGTTTTCTATACCGGATTATCCATTGCCCTCATCCTGACAGGGGTACTTTTCATCCGTTACTGGTGGATAAGGCGTAAGACTTTCGCTAATTAAGCCGGTCTTATACATATTCCAATCAAATACAAACTTATAATAATTTTTATTGCCTGACGTTTTGAAGCAAAAGATTTCATTCTTTTTTGTTGTATCTTTGCGCGGCCATAAACAAAACAGTAGCCGGAAAACAAATAAAAGGTTATAAGAATCAACATGAAGAAAGCCCCCTCTCCCATTGTATCATTGATACCGATCATTGTACTGGTGTTATTATTGTTTGCCACTATCCGCACATTTGGCAGTGATGCCCTAAGCGGCGGAAGCCAAGTGTCACTACTCACCACTACAGCTATTTGTATCCTTATCGGTATGGTGTTCTATAAAATTCCCTGGAAAGATTATGAGCTCGCCATCACCAACAATATTGCCGGAGTGGCAACAGCCATTATTATTCTATTGATAATCGGTGCGTTGAGCGGGATCTGGATGATTAGTGGAGTAGTGCCTACGCTAATCTACTACGGGATGCAAATTATCCATCCCAGTTTCTTCCTGGCATCTACCTGCATCATCTGCGCATTGATTTCCGTTATGACCGGAAGTTCGTGGACTACCATTGCTACCATCGGTATCGCCCTGATGGGTATCGGAAAGGCGCAAGGTTTTGAAGACGGTTGGATTGCCGGAGCCATTATTTCAGGAGCATACTTCGGAGATAAAATATCTCCTTTATCCGAAACCACCATCCTGGCCTCTTCTATCACAGACACTCCCTTGTTCCGTCACATCCGTTATATGATGATTACTACGGTTCCATCTCTTGTCATTACGCTAATTATTTTCACCGTAGCAGGATTCTCTCATGATGCCAACAATACACAACACATCGCAGAAGTGGCAACAGCTCTGAATGAAAAGTTTCATATCACTCCGTGGCTACTGATAGTTCCCGTAGCAACCGGGATATTGATAGCGAAGAAAGTGCCGTCTATCGTTACGCTGTTCCTGTCTACCCTGCTGGCTGCTGTTTTTGCTTTGATCTTTCAGCCGGATTTGTTGGAAGAAATTTCAGGAATTGCCGCTTCCGGATTCGATTCACTGTTTAAAGGACTAATGATGACTATCTACGGAGAGACAAATTTACACACGGATAATGCCGTTCTGACAGATTTAATTGCCACACGTGGCATGTCAGGAATGATGAATACGATTTGGTTGATACTATGTGCCATGTGTTTCGGCGGAGCAATGACAGCAAGCGGCATGGTGGGAAGTATCACTTCCATCTTTGTGCGCTTTATGAAGAAAACAGTCAGCGTGGTCAGTGCGACGGTTTGTTCCGGTCTGTTTCTTAATCTGACCACTGCCGATCAATATATCAGTATTATTCTGACGGGAAATATGTTTCGCGATATTTATGCCAAGAAAGGGTATGAAAGTTGCTTACTAAGCCGTACCACGGAAGATGCAGTAACCGTTACATCCGTATTGATCCCGTGGAACAGCTGTGGAATGACTCAAGCCACTATCTTGAGTGTACCCACACTTGTGTATCTCCCTTATTGTTTTTTCAACATTATCAGTCCTTTAATGAGTATCACCGTGGCAGCCATCGGATATAAAATTGCACGACGTTCGTGAACAATCTGGCATACACTTTGTTTTTGCAATAAACGAACAACATATTAAACCTAAACAAAAAAAAGTTATGAAAAAGTTTATTGCATTAGTAGCATTAGTATTAGTGAGTGCAAGCACAATGATGTATGCACAAGAAAGTAACGCAGCAGCACGCCGCGCAGAAAGAAAAGCTCAAAGAGATGCAGAGAGAGCGAAACTCCGTGCCGAAGAAGAGGTGCAGGACATGGCAGCCTATCAACAAGCTGTACAGGCTTTGAAAAACAAGCAATTTGTATTGGAAGCTAATCAGGTTGTCTTCCGCAACGGTATGAGTGCTTTTGTTACTTCAAACACCAACTTCGTCCTGATGAACGGCAACAGAGCTACCGTACAGACTGCTTTCAACACTCCTTACCCAGGTCCTAACGGAATCGGTGGTGTGACAGTAGATGGTAATTCTTCGGATATGAAGATGAATATCGACAAAAAAGGAAATGTGAACTGTTCATTCAGTGTTCAGGGTATCGGCATCTCCGCTCAAGTATTTATTAATATGAGCAGTGGAAACAATACAGCTTCGGTTAGTATCAGCCCGAACTTCAGCAATAACAACCTGACATTGAACGGAAATATCGTTCCGCTTGACCAGTCAAATATCTTCAAGGGACGTTCCTGGTAATCCGGATACAAGAATCTTATCATAACTCCGCTACAAATCACGCAAAATGCGTACATTTGTAGCGGAGTTTTTTTTATTCAGTATGGCTTATGAGAGAATTTATCATTGCAGACAATCAGGATATCAGTAAGGCAGGAATGATGTTCCTGTTGAGTAAACAAAAGGAGGTATCCCTTCTTTTAGAAGCTGACAACAAAGCTGAACTGATTCAGCAGCTACGATTGTATCCGCAAGCAGTGATTATCCTGGATTACACCTTGTTCAATTTTGCGGGGGCAGATGAATTGATTGTCCTGCAGGAAAGATTCAAGGAAGCCGACTGGATTCTATTCTCTGACGAACTAAGCCTGAACTTTCTCCGTCAGGTATTATTCAGCAGCATGGCTTTCGGGGTAGTGATGAAAGATAACTCAAAAGAAGAAATCATGACTGCCATTCAATGCGCCACCCGCAAACAAAGGTATATTTGCAATCATGTCAGCAATCTGCTGCTTTCGGGAACTTCTTCTCCGCTGGCAGCGTCAAGCATGGACGACCATTTGCTGACGCAGACAGAAAAGAATATCCTAAAAGAAATTGCATTAGGGAAAACAACGAAAGAGATTGCCGCAGAGAAAAATCTTAGTTTCCATACGATCAACAGCCATCGTAAAAATATCTTTCGTAAATTGGGAGTGAATAATGTGCACGAGGCTACTAAATATGCGATGAGAGCAGGGATTGTGGATTTAGCCGAATACTATATCTGACACCGCTATTCACTAACCTCTACCCCTCTAAGGGAACTATTTAACAGACGATTTCTCCGCTTCCCACGCAAACTTTCGTCTCTTCATCATAAATCACCCCAAACTGCCCCGGAGCAATGCCTTGCAGCTTTTCAGAGGACAAAATGTGGAATTGCTTCTCTCCTTCCTGTATCAGTTTTCCTTTGGTAAAGTCGGGAGTGTGACGAATCTTGAAAGTGATGTCTATCTCCTTCTCCTGCCCTTTCCAGGGATTATCAGTAATGAAATGGAAATCATGCATCCGGAATTCATTGCCGTACTGTGTTTCCACACCGTAACCGCGGGACACATAAATTGTATTTTCTTCAATATCCTTCTTGACTACGAACCAGGGACCACCACTCAATCCAAGCCCTTTGCGCTGGCCGATTGTGTGAAACCAATAGCCGCGATGTGTACCCAATTTCTTTCCGGTTTCCAATTCAATAATCGCCCCTTCCTTTTCTCCTAAAAAGCGACGGACAAAATCATTGTAGTTTATCTTCCCGAGAAAACAGATACCCTGACTATCTTTCCTTCTGGCACTCGGCAATCCGGCTTTATTGGCAATCTCACGTACTTCTTGTTTCATCAAACCTCCAATGGGAAACATGAGTTTGGAAACTTGCAAGTAATCAATCTGTGCGAGAAAGTCTGTCTGGTCTTTCACAGGGTCTTTCGCTGTGCCCAACCAAGTTTTACCGTTGCGTTGCAAGGTGGTGGCATAATGACCGGTTGCCGTAAAGTCGAAGTCTTTCCCAACACGCTGTTCAAAGCAACCGAATTTGATAAGCTTATTACACATCACATCCGGATTAGGCGTCAGTCCCTGCCGGATTTTATCAATGGCATAGGCCGCTACATTCTCCCAATACTCCTGATGCAAATCCACTACCTCCAAAGACAGACCGTACTTACGTGCCGTAGCAGTAGATAATTCAATATCTTCCTCTGCCGAACAGTCCATATATTCCGCTCCGTCCATGCCTATCTTAATATAAAAAAGAGTGGGCTTATATCCTTGCTCACAAAGGAGATGTACAACAACCGAACTGTCGACACCTCCTGATAATAATGCAGCTATATCCATGAATAATGATTCGTCTATTAATAACGTTCTATATGTAAGCTAATACCTATTAAAAAATTCTATGCTACAAAGATAAGGCAAGAATCTCTAACAGCCAATCACATATTGAAGGCATTTTTATACCATAAATGTGGTAGATAAGCAAAGTATTTCCTACATTTGCACAGTAAAAAGCTTTTTATGATGACGAAATTAAGAAAGATAATCCTCATACCTGCCCTGAGCATCGTATTTATCAGTGGCTTTTTCTCCTGTGGTGTCGACCGCTGGCCGGAGTATGCCCATCAGACCGCACTGGATACATGGATGTACGACATCATGCAGCAGAACTATCTGTGGTATCAAGATCTACCTTCCTACGATGATGTGAATCTGTTTCTGGATCCTGCTTCGTTCTTGTCTAAAGTGAAATCGAAAAGCGACAGTTATTCGTTTGTGGATTCTGTGATGGAAACTCCATTGCCTAGTTATGGATTTGATTACTCGCTGGTCCGGAATCCGGATATTGATACTGCCTATAATGCACTGATTACTTATGTTATTCCAGGTTCACCGGCGGCTCAAGCAGGCTTGGAACGTGGTAAATGGATTGTGAAAGTAGACACTTCATATATCAGTAAGAAATATGAAACAAAATTACTGCAAGGTACAGAGCCATTAGAAGTTACTCTTGGAGTATATCAGAAGATAGAACCGGAAGACCCTCCTGCAGAAGAGGAAGAAGATGATATCTATCGGGTAGTGCCAGTAGGTGATCCGGTAAAGATCGGTGCAGCTGTATCATTAGTAGACAATCCGGTACATTACAAGACAATACTCCCGTATAAAGATGGTGAAGTAGGATATTTAATGTATAATAGCTTTATAGCAGGCACCAAAGATGATACGGAAAAATACAACAATGAACTACGTGCCTGGTCGGAGGAACTTGCTCAAAAGAATATCCATAAAGTGATACTTGACCTACGTTATAATAAAGGAGGAAGCATTGACTGTGTACAGTTATTAAGTGCAATTCTTGTACCGTCTTTTTATCTGGGAGAGACGATGGCGTTTCTTGAATACAACAACAAGAATACGGTCAAGGATGCAACCTTGACATTTGACTCCGAACTATTAGCTCCCTCCGGTAAGAATCTTGATTTAAGCACTCTTATTGTACTCATCAGTGGCGAAACTGCAGGAGCACCAGAAATGTTAATGCATTGTTTGAACGAAAAAGTTAAGCAACTGGTTGCTATCGGTAGTTCAACTAAAGGACAAAATGTAGCTACAGAACAATTCGTCAATGAAGAGTTTCTATGGTCTATCAATCCCGTCGTATGTACAATATACAATTCAGAGCATACCACTTATTCGGGATTTAAAGCAACTTACTCCGTTAACGCTTCAACCGATTATTTGAATTTCTTACCTTTTGGCAATCCAAACGAAACACTATTAAGCGTGGCACTCGGTTTTTTGAATGGTACTTATCCCCCTAAAGATGATACGGAAACAACTCAAAATGCACAACGTTTAAAGATAGAGAAAAGTGTAAATAGTCCTTCAAGCCGGGTATTCACAGGAGGAAACGGATTAAGAATCAAGTAAAACAATAAGGAATTGCCATTGGGGTAATGGATTGTTGGTAAATACACGATCAGAAAATCCTGTGATATAAATTCAGTATAGATACTTATATAAAGGAACGAAATGATTCTCCTATAATCGGATTGTTTCGTTCCTTTTGTCAATAGCAGATTTACGCATCATTAACAAAAGAATCCCATTATTCCACCTTTTCAAAACAGACCGTCTGATTCTACTAAACAAAGCGTCGGTTTACATCTAACAAAGCATCGGTTTACACTTAACAGAGCGTATGATTTACCCTGATAAAACACCTGATTTACCGTCCCCCAGCAGCTAAAGAGTCTTTAGACCCGGGCTTACAACCGCTACAAGCCGGGGTGAGATTCTCCGTCACCGCAGCATACAACAAAAAAGGAGAAAGCTTCCGCTCCCTCCTTCTATCGTAGTTTAACCTCAATCTATTTTATGATTCTGTACCAAAGATACAACATTGAAAAGCCAAAGTCAAGTATTCCCGGTTTTATTTCTTGAAAAACTTATCAAAGAACAGAATCTGATAATCAATGGAGTTATTCCAATACTGCCCTGTATGTCCTCCCGGACGGGTAATAAAATCATGATCGATCTTTTTTTCTAACAGGCGGTTATGCAAATCCTTGTTCACATTCAAAAAGAAATCTCCTTCTCCACAATCGACAATGATAGCCAAATCGCCATTCTCTATCTTATCAATCTGATTGATAACGGTATGATTATCCCATACTTCCTTGTTAGATTCATATTCTCCCAACTGCTTGGACATGTCCCAGTTTTTCGGGAACGGGCGAATATCCATCCCTCCGCTTGTACTTCCACTGGCACCAAACGTATCTTTATGACGGATCGCATTCCACATCGCTCCGTGTCCACCCATACTTAATCCGGTGATGGCACGTCCTTTTCTGTCGGCAATCGTCTTGTAATGTTCGTCGATATACTTCACCAGTTCCGATGAAATAAAAGTTTCATAACGATAAGACGGATTGAGCGGACTATCCCAGTACCAGCTATTCTTTCCGTCCGGACAAACGAATATAATTCCTTTTTCGTCCGCAATTTGAGGAAGATTCGGTTTAATTCCAATCCATGTTTTAGCATTTCCACCGTAACCGTGCAACAAATAAATGGCGGGACAAACTACTGCTTTCTTCCCCAGCGCAGCATCCGGCGTTACCACCACCACTTGCACATCCTTATTCATGGAAGGACTTTTAATTAATAAAGTATCTACTTTGGCAGCAAACGAAGGAGCCACCCATACTAAAAAAAGAGCAATTAATAGAAGTTTTTTCTTTTTCATTGTGTGTTATATAGTTAGATATAGTTATTCCTCTGCTACTGCGGAAGGATCAAATTTAGAAACCGGCATTTCAAAGGTTTTATGACATTGTTTACAGGTATAGTTCCAGTGGTTGTCTCCCGGGGGAATGACCATTAATGCAGAAATGATAGCAGCCCCCATCGCACGCCAGCGCTTTCCTTTTCTCAAAACCAACTGAATGTCCGATGAACCGCAATACGGACAAAGCGTTAATTCTTCCGGCCAACTATCGTTATCCTTCAACACTTGAACAGCATTCTCGTAGTCTTCATCTGCCACCAATATATCCACCCCCGCTATACTGCTCACACAACTTTTATACAAAGTAGAGAAGTTCTCATTGTGCAGAATAGACTCGATGCCTTCATTCTCCAATGCCCCTTGAAGGATATGTGCTTTCATCGCATCATTACAAGTTATCAGTTTTACAGTCTTCATAAGGAATCTGTTTTTAATATGTCCTACAAAAATAAGACATAAAAATGAAATGAGAAACAAAATCCGGCTAACTTTATCAGGAAGTAAAACGAATCAAATAAGAAGTGACTCTATTTTTATTCACGGAAGGTATCATTCTTTAATACTTTTTTTGTACTTTCGCAGCAATAATTCGCAATCACATGAAAAGACTGTTGACACTGCTACTATTTTCAAACCTTCTACTTTCCCTGCTACAGGCACAACCTGTACATCGAATCAGGGGAACGGTTATTGAGAAAAACAGCCGTCAACCATTAGAGTTCATTAACGTAATGGTTCTCGGGCTGAACAAAGGTGGCGTCACCAATGCGGAAGGCCATTTCACCATCGAACAAGTACCTCCCGGCATCTACCGCCTGCAAGCAACTGCCATCGGCTACAAAAGTGTCACTACTCCCGAATATATTGTATCTACCAAAGATCTGAATATCTCGATAGAGATGGAAGAGAACCTGACCGAACTCGCAGGAGTAACCGTCACCGCTTCTCCTTTCCGACGTGATTTGGAAAGCCCCGTCAGCCTGCGCATTATCGGATTGCAGGAAATAGAAAAAAGTCCGGGAGCTAATCGGGACATTTCACGTATTGTTCAGTCTTATCCGGGAGTTGCCTTCTCACCGATTGGATACCGCAACGACTTGATTGTGCGCGGTGGTTCTCCTTCTGAAAACCGTTTCTACTTGGATGGAGTGGAAATTCCCAATATCAATCACTTCAGTACGCAAGGAGCCTCCGGTGGTCCGGTGGGAATCCTCAATGCCGACCTGATACGTGAAGTCAATTTCTACACCGGTGCTTTCCCCACTGATAGAGGAAACGCACTTAGTTCCGTTCTTGATTTCAAGTTGCGCGACGGAGATATGGAGCACAACTCTGTAAAGGCTACCCTCGGAGCATCCGAAGTCTCACTCGCCTCCAACGGGCATATCGGGAAAAAGACCTCTTATCTGGTATCTATACGTCAATCTTATCTGCAGTTCCTGTTTGATATGCTCGACCTCCCTTTCCTGCCGACTTTCACCGATGCGCAGTTCAAATTGAAAACCCGGTTTAACGAACAGAACGAGTTGACAGTGCTGGGACTCGGAGGAATCGACAATATGCGATTGAACACGAAAGCGGATAGCGAAGACAACGAATATATTCTTAGTTACCTGCCGAAAATCAAGCAGGAGACATTTACATTGGGAGCCGTTTATCGTCATTATGCAGGCGCACATGTGCAGTCAGTGGTAGTCAGTCACAGCTATCTGAACAACCGCAACACCAAATACCGTCAGAATGATGAAAGTATTCCGGAGAATCTGATGCTCCGCCTCCGTTCTACCGAACAAGAGACAAAGTTCCGTTTCGAAAACAATTCTTCTTTCCGCAACTGGAAGGTCAACCTCGGATTGAACCTGGATTACAGCCAATATACCAACACCACCTTTCAAAAGGCATATACCAATCAGGCACAAACGTTTGATTACCATACTTATTTGGGGATGATGCGCTGGGGACTTTTCGGCACTATCAGCTACTCTTCGATGGACGAACGCTTCACTGCTTCTTTGGGATTGAGAGCGGATGCCAACAATTATTCATCGGCGATGAAATCACTCTCCGACCAGCTTTCACCGCGCATATCGCTTTCCTATCAACTTGCCGATCACTGGTTTTTAAGCGGAAATGCAGGACTTTATTACCAGTTGCCTCCTTACACGGCTCTCGGTTTTAAGGATAATAACGGAACGTATGTCAACAAATACAATCTCCGCTATATGAAAGTCAGCCAGGAAAGTCTGGGTATCAGTTGGCGCAAAGGAGATACTTTCGAAGTTTCCGTGGAAGGATTCTACAAAGATTATGATAAAATTCCGCTCTCCGTTGTGGATGGCATTCCTCTTACCTGCAAAGGAAATGACTACGGGGTGATTGGCAACGAATTGCTGACCTCCACCGCCCAGGGACGTTCGTATGGTGCGGAGATTTTGGTGAAATGGCTGATCGCCAAGAAACTGAATCTGGCTTCTTCCTTTACCTTATCTAAAAGCGAATACCGCAACGACAAAGAGAGTGAATACATTGCATCCGCATGGGACAACCGGTATATCTTCAACTTACGGGGAACCTACAATCTGCCGCGCCAATGGAGTGTCGGGATGAAAGTCAGTTGCATCGGCGGTGCTCCTTATACGCCTTATGATGAAGAAAAGTCATCTCTGGTATCTGCCTGGGATGCACAAGGTAAAGCATATTACGACTATTCTAAATATAATAAAGAACGTCTTCCGGCTTTTGCACAGGTAGACCTCCGTATCGACAAGACATTTTATCTGAAACATTGTATGCTGGGATTCTATCTTGATTTGCAAAATATCACGGTAAGCAAACTGAAACAGCAAGATGTACTGATGAGCACCGGTATCATCGAAAATCCGGAAGCCCCTGCCGACAGTCAACACTATAAAATGAAACGCCTCAAACAATCGAGCGGGACATTGCTCCCCACATTAGGAATAACATTTGAGTATTAATTTATGCATAAAACTGTAAACTAGAAAAGAGTATGAAAAGAGAAATCGCTATGATTGCCTTCGTATTGTTAGGCATGGGTATGACAGCTTCTGCACAATTCGGCAAGAAGATTAATTTGGGAAAAGCGTTACAAGCCGGTAAAGACGTAGTATCAGCCGTTACTTTATCTGATGCGGACATCGCCAACATGAGTAAGGAGTATATGGTATGGATGGATGCTCATAATCCATTGACCAAACCTGATACTGAATATGGCAAACGTCTGGAGAAGTTGACGGGACATATCAAAGAAGTGGATGGACTGAAACTTAACTTTGGTGTATATGAAGTGGTAGACGTAAATGCTTTCGCTTGTGGCGACGGTAGTGTACGTATTTGCGCCGGTCTGATGGATGTGATGACGGATGAAGAAGTGATGGCAGTGGTAGGACATGAGATTGGCCACGTAGTTCACACAGATTCTAAAGATGCCATGAAGAATGCTTATCTCCGTTCAGCCGTGAAGAATGCAGCAGGTGCCAGCAGCGATAAAGTAGCCAAACTGACCGACTCCGAGCTGGGAGCTATGGCTGAAGCTCTGGCAGGCGCACAATATTCACAGAAGCAGGAAAGCGAAGCGGATGATTACGGAGTAGAGTTCTGTGTAAAGAACGGTATCGACCCGTATGCAATGGCTAACTCACTGACTAAGTTGTCCGAACTGTCGAAAGATGCTCCACAAGCTTCTTACCTGCAAAAGATGTTCTCGTCACACCCGGATGCCATGAAACGTATCGAACGTGCGAAAGCAAAAGCAGCAACCTACGCTAAATAATAACGGACATCGTTCCTAAATCAAATAAAGGAGGAGATACTGCGGTTGACAAACCAATGTATCTCCTCCTCTGTTTTTGATAAAAAAGGACACACTATTATTAAAAAATCATTAATCTATAACATAGATTTGCATAGTGCCCTGATTTCTTGTAATTTCGACCCTATAACCATTTTAATCCATTTATGGAATTTCTTATCATACTTCTCTTACTTGTACTGAATGGCATTTTTGCCATGTATGAAATTGCGCTGGTATCATCCAGCAAAGCACGTCTTGAAACACTTGTCGCAAAAGGTAACAAATCAGCCCGTGGAGTTTTAAAACAATTGGAAGAACCGGAAAAGTTCTTATCTACCATTCAGATCGGTATTACGCTGATCGGTATCGTATCCGGTGCGTATGGTGGTGTGGCTATTGCCGACGACCTCGTTCCTTTCTTTTCCCTCATTCCGGGCGCAGAAGCTTATGCACGCAACCTGGCAATGATTACTACCGTAGCAATCATTACCTATCTTTCTCTGATTATCGGAGAGCTAGTACCCAAATCTATCGCTCTTAGTAATCCCGAGCGATACGCCACTTTGTTCAGCCCGGTCATGATTCTCCTGACAAAGGTTTCTTATCCTTTTGTATGGTTGCTGAGTGTCTCTACCCGGCTACTGAATAAACTCATCGGTTTGAAAAGCGAAGAACGCCCCATGACGCAGGAGGAAATCAAAATGATTCTCCATCAAAGTTCGGAACAGGGTGTGATTGACAAAGAGGAAACGGAAATGATACGTGATGTGTTCCGCTTCTCCGACAAACGGGCTAACGAACTGATGACGCATCGCAGAGATCTCATTATCCTTCACCCTGATGATACGCAGGAAAAGGTGATGAAGACAATCGAAGAAGAACATTATAGCAAATATCTGTTGGTGGACGAACGGAAAGATGAGATTATCGGTGTGGTTTCCGTAAAGGATATTATCCTGATGATAGGCAGTAAAAAGCTGTTTAACTTACGCGAAATAGCCCGTCCTCCCCTCTTTATTCCGGAAAGTTTATATGCAAATAAAGTTTTAGAGCTATTTAAGAAGAACAAAAACAAGTTCGGAGTTGTTGTTAACGAGTATGGCAGCACAGAAGGCATTATCACACTGCACGACCTGACCGAAAGTATCTTCGGAGACATCCTTGAAGAGGATGAAACGGAAGAAGAAGAAATCGTCACAAGGCAGGATGGTTCGATGCTGGTGGAAGCTTCAATGAACATCGACGACTTCATGGAGGAAATGGGGATTTTATCCTATGAAGATCTGGAATCGGAAGACTTCACCACTCTGGGGGGATTAGCCATGTTCCTGATTGGCCGTATCCCGAAAGCGGGAGACATCTTCACCTACAAGAATCTGCAATTCGAAGTGGTGGACATGGACCGCGGACGAGTAGACAAACTGCTTGTCATCAAACGGGACGAAGAGCAGGAATAGGATAGCAAAAAACGAGCAATAGCTCACTATATTTATATTAACTTAAAGCACTTAACGATGAAAAAAGTAATTATGTTAGCAGCAGTCGTAGCTGCTTTGGCATCATGCCAATCAAAAGCAAACAAAGCCGCAGAGGCTCAAGCAGACAGTCTAGCTCTTGCTATGACTCCGATTACCGAACTAACTGAAGTTTATGAAGGTACTCTTCCTGCTGCCGACGGTCCGGGTATTGACTATGTACTAACCCTGAACGCTGCAACTGACGGTGTGGATACTGCGTATACACTGGATATGACTTACCTCGATGCTGAAGGTCAAGGACAAAACAAGACTTTCACTTCAAAAGGAAAACAGCAGACTGTACACAAGGTAGTGAACAAAAAACCTGTGACTGCTGTTAAGTTAACTCCGAAGGATGGTGAAGCTCCGATGTATTTCGTGATTGTAAATGACACCACTCTTCGTCTGGTGAACGATAGCTTGCAAGAAGCTGTCAGCGATCTGAATTATGACATCATCAAGGTAAAACAATAAAATAAACCTAACCCTAACCAGTAAAAAAAGCTCTGCACGGAACCTTCGTTCTTGCAGAGCTTTTCGTTTTTTACTCTATCATCTATACTAATCTAATTATTCACTTTATTAGTTCTACCGATACTTTGATATTACCGTATTCATAAGCCCGGTAATACTGTTATCCCAATACTCCGTGTCCTTCTTGCAGACGTTTCAGCCTCAACAAGGCTTCGATATAATAATAATCTGCATAAATAATAGAAGCATCTATCTCTGAATGAGCCGGCCAATGCCCTACGCTATGAAGCAGGAAAGACGGTTTGCTCTTGCCACTCTGATAACTGTCAGAGTTCAGGCTTGCCAGCATTTCGATAGCTGCATCTTTATAACGTTTTCCGGTTCCATTCGGGAGGTAAGTGGATAGTTCAAGCAAAGCAGAGGCCACCACTGCCGCAGCAGAAGCGTCACGCGGAGCATCCGGTATTCCCGGTGCACTGAAATCCCAATAAGGAACCTTGTCTTCCGGCAGACGTTCGAGATAGACATCTGTCACTTTCTGCGCGAAATCAAGATACTTAGGATCTTTCGTTTCACGATAAACTACCGTGTATCCATAGATTGCCCATGCCTGACCACGCGCCCACATGGTACTGTCAGCATAACCTTGGTGGGTTACTCCTTTTATCAGATTACCTGTAATGGTGTCGTATACCGCTACATGGTAAGATGTATAGTCGGGACGGAACTGGCATTTCATCGTTTTATCGGCATGAGAAACGGCAATATCATATAAATAAGGATTTCCACCATTCTTCGCTGCCCAGAAAAGCATTTCGAGGTTAATCATGTTATCCATGATGGTATTGTGCGGCCAGTTGCGGGGTTCCACTTCACGAGGCCATGAAAGGATGGTTCCTACGATAGGATTGAACAGAGTAGCCAACGTATCGGCTGTATCAAGAATCACTTGTTTGTAAGCCGGATTCTTGGTCAGGCGGTAACCATTTCCGTAGCTACAGAACACGAGGAAGCCCAAATCATGGTCGAAAGCCGGAGTCTTGGAAAGGAATTCCAGTGAGTTCGTGAACTTCTCCGCTTCTTTCTGAATCTGTTTATCTTTCGTATATTCGTAATCATACCACAATACTCCGGGCCAGAAACCGGCACACCATTCTTCCTTCGTCGCTTTCCGACAATTCCAATGATGTTCGTCAGTCATGATATTACGTGGCATCATTGTATAGTCGATGCCGGAGTCTGTTTTCAGTTCCGCAAGCGTACGTTGTGTCTGCTCTGCACAATAGTCCAATGCCTTATTCACATCCAATGTACCGGACGGCTGATGAACACACGTACAGAAACCTAACATCACAGCCAAACCTACTACAATCTTTTTCATCTTAATCTGATATCTTCGAGTTAATTCTTAATCTTTATTTCTCTTTGTCAATTATTGATTGGTCAATTACTTATTCATCCGAAACCAATCGACATCTGCCCATCCCCGATTGCCTTCATTCGGAGTCACACAGAATAGTCCGACTTTGGCTCCAATCCATTTGCCCTGACGGGCTGTGAAAGACTCTCCTACTGTCGTATATTTCTTCCCGTCCAGACTATAAGCAAGTGTACAAACGGCTCCTTTACGAACCTTTACTTGCAAGTAAACAGTTTGCCATTCATTATCTGCTACTCCCGGCATCTTCAAATATTTTACCGGAATGTTTGCCAATTCTTTTATCTGTTCAGGATTTTGCTGTTCCGCATCCTTACAAACTGCCTGTTGCAGAATAAACTGATCGCCCGCCTTGCGAATAGAAAGATAACTATAATCCCATCCCATCACAATAATTCCGGTTTGTTCTCCATCCTGCTTGGCAGTAAATGTCAGCTTGGTCGTAGCTGTAAATTCTTCAGCCGGGAACTTTTGCATCAACAGATTAGGAACTTCCCAGAAGTTCACAAACTCTTTCGACAGACTGCCTGTATAAAGACGGATAAATCCCAAATCGGTAGTAAACCCGTAGGTGTCTTTTTTATTGGCATGCCATTGCCATTGTAATCCCAAATGCCGGGTATTGAATTCGTCACTCTCCGGCGGAGTAGCAATCGGATAGGTCTTTCCCACATTCGGTTTCTTATAAGTCGTTACAGGTTCACCGCAACCGTCTTTATCCTTGTCCACTCCGATTACAGGCCAGTCATTTACCCACATCATCGGATTCAGATGGATCACACGTCCGTAAGCGCCTTTATCTTGAAAATGGACGAACCAGGATTCTCCTGTGTTGGTGTCTACCCAGCCGCCCTGATGGGGGCCGTTTATCGTTGTCTTTCCTTGTGCCATCACGATTTTCGATTCGTAAGGGCCATAGATGTTCTTTGAGCGAAGCACCAATTGCCAACCGGTTGCTACCCCTCCTGCCGGAGCAAAAATATAATAGTATCCGTTGCGTTTATAGAGCTTCGGTCCTTCTACGGTATGATTCTTTCCATCATTTCCGTCGAACACCATCACCGGATCGGAAATAACTTCTGTTCCTTCCGCATTCAGTTCGCAAATGACGAGGATACTGTTCACCCCACTACGACTTCCGGCATAAGCATGTATCAAATATACTTTTCCGTCTTCATCCCACAAAGGAGTTGCATCAATCATTCCTTTCCCTGCTTTTACCAATACAGGTTTGCTCCATTTTCCTTTCGGGTCTTTGGTTTTAATCATATAAATTCCATAATCCGGATCCCCCCAGTAAATATAAAATTCTCCGTTATGAAAACGAATAGCCGGTGCCCATACGCCTTTACCATGCTGTGCCTTATCGAAGAAAGGTTCCGGCTCCTGAACCGGTAACGCATAGTTTACTAACGACCAATTAACCAAATCATTGGAATGAAGAATAGGAATTCCGGGAATACAATTAAAGCTGGATGCTGTCATATAGAAATCATCTCCGGCCGCACAGATATCCGGGTCTGAATAGTCAGCATGAAGAACTGGGTTCTGATAAGTTCCATTCCCCTTATCAGCCACCCAGGTCTTAGAAATTTCTTGTGCGCCTGCCAATGAACTGCAAGCCATCATTCCTGCTAAAAACAGAATCTTTTTACGCATATACCTTACTAATCAATTTCATTCAAAACTAGATTCGTTATTCCTAAAAACAGGTTCTTTCTACCTTATATAAAAACCAATCACTTTTAAAACTGAATCCTATCATCTCTGATTTCAAAACAATCTATTTACTGACCTATTTACTTATATATACGAAAGGGATTAGGTAAATACCTAATCCCTTTCCAACTTTTTTCTATTTATCTAAAAACTCATACCCATTTTATTCACGATATAACATTAACGTAGCCCAGCCCAATTGGTCAAAAGCGCCACTATTAGAACCGTAGCGATTAGCAGTCTCTCCTGCCCCACCTTCAGGACGCATTTTATCCGCCAGTATTTGAGCATACTTATAACCACTGCTCAATCCCTTAATCTTTGCATAGTGAGTATAGAAAATTTCCCATCCGGGACGAACTTCCCCACGACCATCGTCAGATACTACCTTATGATCTTGTCCGTGATTTTTATCTTTACATGTACAATTTGTACAGTACTGATACTCTTTAAAAGGTATTTTTGTTATATCAATCAGCCATGTACCATCCGAATTGTCATTTTTCACTCCATCCGTTGCATTGCTAAGTGCTACATATTCACCCATTTTCATAACTGCGTTATTATTAGCCGCGAAGAAATCTAGTCGGGAAATGTCTTTATTATCCTGATAGAATGTATAAGCTATCTGACAAAGATTAGCTGTTACGGCTGCCGACATTTGAGCATGCCCCTGGTCGCGTCCGCTTTCCTGATTCTGACATATCTCTTCACCAGACAGTGGATCAACATGAGTACCCTGGATTAAATTATTAAGAGCTCCATTGCCAACACCATTATAAAAGTAGTTCACAATATAGTTAACCATATCATCATCTTCAGTTAAAATACCAATAGACAAATAGGAGCACATATTAACTAAATCCCAATTCGACCAGTAATGTAAAGCACAATTGTTACTACCTTGATGATTATCCAGAAAATCTTTATTTTTAGAAGCGAATACTTTCACCATCCACGTTTTAAAAGTAGTTTTATCTGCTTCTGTCCAACCATCATAGGTTTGCATTATTTCTGCCGCATTAGCAAAAGTATATCCTTGCGCACCTGCCGCTAATTTATGATTAGCATCATTTGAAGTCACTTCCGTACAGGTTGCAGCCCATTGATTCAAAATGTTAACCACATTCTTTGCATACTGTTCAGTACCGGTAAGTTTCCATAAAAGCGCCATCTGATAAGCAGCTGCAGCATCCTCCATAGCATAGCTGTAGTTTTCACTACTAAATCCCGTTCCAGTTACATCACCACGAACAATCTTTGTCTGTGGTTGCGGAGTATAGGAAGAAGCTGATACATAACTGGAGTTTTTCAGATTTTCAAACTCATCCTTTACTTTTTGAGGTGCAGTCCCATCATTCAGCATTTTCTTTACCCTATCAAAATCTGCCTGATTAAACATCGCACAAGGATGATTGTAAGTATATTCAGCTTCTACCGGAACATATACTCCTTCCGGAAGTGTCAAATCCACTACTCCGAATTCATTCTCACGGCAGGAGGTCTGCACTGCTATCAGCAGTGCGAAACCCATTATCTTAATTGTATTTTTATTCATAAAGAATCTATTTTGAGCCTTAATTTATTATTCTATTATTTTATCACTTCATAAGTCAGCCCTTCTGACTTAATATATGCTTGCACATCCTGTAATGTTTTGAACGTCTGAACCCAGTAAACATTATAACTTACAGCTGTAGACGATACAATATCAGCATATTTGAATTGAAGAGTTGTAAACGATGCAACAGCAGTTGCCGGGAGTAAACCACCTGTACCCCATTTCTGACTGGCCATATCATAAATAAGCACATGACTTCCATCGCTACATTTATAATCATTCAGCCATTTATTGTTATTTCCGTCTAGACCACCGGAATATTTAGTACCATCACACATCCCGGATGCGTCAAGAGTTATATTACGTGCAGTTACTCCCTCATAATCTTTCACATCATCCATGCGAACTGCGAAAATAGGATAATTGCCAGAATGTAACCAAGAGGTTGTACTCTTACAAATCAAATCTCCACGGCATTTACCACCGGTTAATTTTGTATTGATCGTTATATAGCCTCCATCTTTATTCCATGTATGTGATTCCGCATTTGAAGCATTAGCCCATGTATAATTCTCATTACGGAAAAGCTCCCGTATTAATCCTTCTGCCAAATTCAACTCTATAGACGAAGAATTACCTGTTTCCGGACAGGTGGCAGTTATAGTAACCTTGCCAAACACCCCATTCGCATTGAAAGTAACAACACCTGCCTTCACCGTAGCAATAGTTTCATCACTTGATGTCCACTCTATCAATGACTTGGTACAATTTTCCGGCACTGTTGTAAAGTTCAAAGCAACGCTCTTTTCTGCAATAGCAAATTCATAGCCATTAGTCGATGAGTAATTTTGGTCAATAGCTACCTCCTCCGGTTGTACAATTGAGTTCACGATAATTTCTTTAGTTGCGATCACATTTGCGCCATCTAAAGAAGTTGCAGTAATAGTAACGGGCACAGCCGCACCTTTACCGCTGTCCAAACCTGTAACAACTCCATTCTTATCTACTGTAGCAACAGTTTCGTCAGAACTTGACCACTTCACAGTTTTATAAGTCGCGTCAGATGGTAAAATCCCAGCTGTCAACTGTACAGTTTCTCCTGCATATACATTATCTGCACTTGAAGTAATCGTAATACTCTCCGCACTAATCAGTGAATTCACAACCAACACTTTCAAAGCACTAGCCACATCGCTACCCGAATAATAAACACTGGGGGCAACTTGAATCACCGCTACACCTGTACCGTCACCACTAATAGCATTTACTGTTCCATTAGCATCTACTGTAGCTACGTTTGCATTACTGGAAGTCCAATTTACCTCTTTATAAGTAACATCATCAGGAGTTATATTATAGCCCAACTCTATTTTCTCTCCTTTTACTAAGGGCAAGACTTTCACTTTCGTGTCATCCACATAAATAAGTTGTTGTAAATCTTCTGAAATAATCATTTCTACCGATTTAGGATAAATCGCTTTAGATAGTGGGGATACCTCATCATTATCATCACATGACAGAAATGTGGAAACGACCGCTGTCATAAACAGACAACCTAACCCATATTTTAATATCTGTTTCATACGTTTTTTCTTTTATTCATTATTACAATAATACATCTTAGTTTTTCCATCCCGGATTCTGTTCCAATTGTGGATTCAACTGCAACTGGTCAGAAGGTAGCGGATAAAGATAAAGTTTATCATTCCAGGTACGATCACTATAGAGTATAAGGCAGCCGTCACTACTAAGCGAACGTTTATGATCAGTCCAGTTGGTTTCAAACCAAGTCCCTGTAACTTGCACTCCAAGCTGATCTTGCGGCATCTCAACTGGTGCAGTAGCCCAACGTTTCAGATCATCAATGCGAAAACCTTCCAGTACAAGTTCAACAGTACGCTCCCTACGGATTTCTTCACGCATTGAAAGATTGTTTGCCGAAACCAATTTGCTACTCAATTTTGGCATATCCGGATTGACACGAAGACGAACCAGATTTAAAGAATAATCTAATTCCGGATCCGTTATAGTACCATTTAGTTCATAAACAGCTTCGGCATAATTCAGCAACACTTCTGCATAACGAATAACTGGAAAGTCATAAGATTCGTAATAATCTTCCAACTGACGTTCTGTGCCCCACTTACGATTTTGATAGCCACTACCAGAACGTACATTAGCGGTCAGGCTACTTGTCAAATCTGCATCTGTCCAGGTTGTACGCCATTTTCCATCGTTATTCCAATACTGTTGTCCATGATACAGCATATTATTTCCCATACGGTTATCTCTATTTTGGAATTCATCAGTTACTCCGGCATATTGTTGAAACTTGGATGATTTCCCTATAGGCAACCCGTCAGAACAAAGGTACATATTCGCCAACTTACGAGTCACATAACAAGCATTTGCCACCATACCGTGAGTCAGATTCCATGCTGTTTTATCTCCATTACGATGACGTTTCACAAAGATATATTCTGTATTATCACTCTTTGAAAGGTTGGCCGGATTGCATTGTGCTCCATCTTCTAACGTAAACATATAACGATAACTCTCATTCGCTAATTTTTCATTATAGAAGATTTTATATTTACCACCTTTAATAACCTCATTAGCTGCATCCCTGGCAATAGTCAACAGTTCCGTGCTGCGAGTAGTATTTGAAGTAGCATCTTTTCCATTTGTATGAAATTTTTGCCAGGTACCTTCATATAATGCTACCCGTGACAACATGGCATAAGCGATATATTTATTCAATCGTCCGGCTTCGGAAGACGTTTCGGGTAAACTGCCGGCTGCCTCCTTCAAATCTTTAATTACCTGATCTATCACTTCACCGCGATCATTACGCTTCCCATACAATATTTCAGAGTCCAAGTCTAAAGGTTGTGTAAGAACGATGGCGTCTCCATAAAGCTGCACCAACTCAAAATGACTATATGCACGGAAGAATTTTGCTTCAGCAACAGGCACTGCAATATCTGCAGGTACAGCAAAACTTTCAGCATTCTTCAACAACAGGTTAGTATAATAGATACGTTTATATAGTCTAGTGTAATTAGCATCTGTAGCAGGAATAGCATTTGTACCCTGGCTATACACATTCATAGATGAACCCGCCACTAAATCTGAACGAAAATCACTATGAGGCTCGTCTGATACAGCACGGTTGAAGTCATGAGGCCAACTATAAAATTGATTGGCAAATAACTGGAAATTGGTAGCATTGTTCCACACCAGATTATCACCCAAATCCGACAATGGTTCTAAATTCATGCAGGAAGTTGTTACCGCCATGAAGGAAAAAAGACATGCAGCTTTTATATATTGCTTTAGTTTCATATTATCAATTATTTAAAAGGTTAAATTAGCTCCAATGGTAAAGTTACGAGTAAACGGATAACGTTTCACTCCCTTAGCAGCTTGAGTAGTATTATTGGTATCTCGAGCCGATGCTTCCGGATCCCATCCATCTTTAATTTTGGTGGTCTCCCATAAATCTGCTCCTGTCACATATATACGGGCACCTGAAATCGCTTTTGTTTTATTCAAAAGCTTGGCAGGAAACGTATAACCGATTGTCACATTCTTCAAACGAAGGTAACGGCCATCTTGCGCTGTCAAAGAAGATGCCTGATAATTATAATTATTGATATTACTTTCATTAGTATATGGAGCGTAGTAAGCATCCCGGTTATTTTGACTCCATGTGTTACCAAGAGAAGCAGTGCTTGTATTGGTATAATTACTACGGAATGGAACAGTCCAGTTATCAATCGGACGATAAACAAATCGATTGGCAGCTCCTTGAAAAACGACATTTATATCAAATCCTTTATAATCTGCGCCAAAGTTGAAAGAATAAGATATTTCAGGAGTATCACTACCCAAATAGATATAATCTTTTTCATCCAACACACCATCTCCATTCTCATCGCAATACATATTGTCACCTACACGCAAGTTAGATGGCATACCAATACCATTATTATTATAATACTTAGTCTTGTAAGCAGCCAGCTGTTCCTCGTTTTGAATTTTACCTCCGTAACGCAGACCGAAAATTGAATTTAGTGGATAGCCTTGCTGTGTTTGTACATATCCTGATTTCAACACAGTTGTACCACCATAGTCGACTAATTCATTACGGGCAAAAGTAAAAGTACCACCTACATGATAATTTACGTCTCCAATCCGGTTACGATAATTAAGCTGACCTTCATATCCCCAACCTTCAAACTTTCCGGCATTAGCTTTCGGAGCAGAATCACCTAACGTCCCCGGAAAAGTAACATTCACTAACATATTATTATTATGCTTCATAAACGCTTCAACAGAACCGGTTAGAGTTCCATTTAAAAAGCCAAAGTCAACACCTATATTATAATTCTTAATACGTTCCCAACTACGTGTAGTGGAGGCCAGAGTTCCATTTGTTTTAATATAAGAAAGCTTATTGGAACCAATATATGCACCATCATCTCCAGCCGCAACCAGATTATAGAGCTGTACCCCATCATAATTTCCAATACCACTCTGATTACCCACTTCGGCATAGGAAAGACGTAATTTCAAATCACTTAACCAATCGACTTTCTGCAAGAAAGATTCTTCTTTTATACGCCATCCAAGTGAAACACCATAAAAGAAATCCCAACGGTTTTCAGGTAAGAATTTAGAAGAACCGTCATAACGTCCATTCAATTCCAACAAATAACGTCCATCATAATCATAGTTGAAACGTCCGAAATAAGAGAGGTTTGCATTCTGATACTTCTTCTCATCACCAGTCAGAGTCACATCCCCCGAACCGTTTACTATTTCCATACCGTTCTGAATATCTTTAACCATTACACCGAAATAAGTGTATTCTTTAAATTCATACTGCGCGCCCAACGTCAAATTCAGCTTATGTTTTTGAGCAAATGTCTTATTAGCCGCCAAATATCCGGAGACAGAGTAAAAATCCATTCGTGAACTTGTCTGTGTATAAGTTGAGTTTGCCTGGCTTGGGTCTGTCCGTACTTCTACATCACCCATATAATTATAAAAAGTAACAGCGTTTGTTGTTTTATTACGAGCTGCCGTACTTGTACTATATCCTACATTGGCATTAGCTGACAGCCAATCAAAAATCTGATAATTCAAAGTTTCGCTTAATGAAATAGCAGAAACAGAGAGTTTATTGTCGCCTCCATCACGTACAACAGCTGCAGGAGATCCCCATGTTCCCCAAGCATATGGTTTTCCATTCAATGATTCAAAAGGAAGACCGGGCATAGGTAAAGTGGCAGACAAAGCTGATTCAATCTGCGTTGGCGCAACTTGTTCCTGACGATTATACGAAATAGAAGAATCTAATTTCAGGTTCTTAGTAAACTTATACGTATTGTTCATACGAAAGTTATAACGCTGGTTGTTGTTATTACCAAATTGTAAGGTAGAACCATCATAAAGATAACTCATGGAAATACGATAAGATGATTTCTCCGAACCACCGGAAACACTTAAACTATGTTCTGTACTCCATGTATCGCCAAAAAGCGTATCCAGCCAATTTACATCATCCGTAAATACAAAATCAGCGACATCAGTAAAATTGGTCGAACCGAATGGATTAGGACTGTAACGCATATCAAGATAAGAACCTTTATATTTCTTCGCTAATTCGGCATAAGTATACCATACGTCAGATGTCTTTTTATCATTAGTCAATGCTGTCATTACACCATCTGCCCATTGGTCGATATTCATAGCAGAGGCCATCAAACCAACAGTCTTCAAAGTAGCACTACCACTATACTCTACCTTTACTTTACCTTCAGCACCTTTCTTTGTAGTAATTAAAACAACACCACCGGCAGCGCGTGAACCATAGATTGCAGCCGCACCGTCTTTCAAAAAGTTCATTGATTCAATATCATTGGGATTCAACAGCCGAAGTTCGTTCACACTCTCATACGCCACACCATCAATGATAATTAATGGTTCTGTACTATTCACAGACACTGAACCGCGCAAACTCAATCCCCAACTCTCATCTCCCGGAGCAGAGGAACTACGAGTAATCATGACACCTGGCACCTGCCCCTGTAAAGCTTCCAATGGACTAGACAGTCCTCCTTTTTCCTGAAGCATTTTAGCTCCTACAACCGTAACAGCACCTGTTAATGAAGATTTTTTTTGGGTACCATAGCCTACAACCACCACTTCATCCAACACTTCAGAATCTTCCTGCAATGTAATTTTCACAGGTGCGCTACCATTCACATTAATTTCTCTTGTTTTATATCCAATATAAGAAACAACCAAAGTCCCCGGATTGACATTGCTAAGTGTAAAGTTTCCATCTATATCCGTGATTGTACCATTAGTAGTTCCTTTCATCAGCACACTAGCACCAATTATTGGTTCATTATTTGCATCCAACACAGTTCCCTTCACAGTCACAGTCTGCATCACAGATTGTGACCTGTCAACTTCTGCATAAGTCTTCTGGGGTATTCCTGTCAATAAGGCAGAAGCAACCACCATTGAAAATAAAAATCTTTTCGGTGAACATTTTAAGATATCATTCATAAAATTAAATTTGAGGTTTAAAAATAGTATTAAATTTTTGTTCTCTAAAATAAGGTGAGGCATACAAGTACCTCTTTGTAAATTCTGACTCCTTTTCCATAAGCACAAAGGGTTATTTATTAATGAATAAGATTATATACAATTCCGGAAAAACTCGCGCATTTCACGACGTCCCAGAAACAAATGGTTTTCCACCGTCCTGCAACTTAAATTCAGTTCATTTGCGATTTCCGGAGACGTTTTATTTTCGAAGCGGTTCAATGTATAAATTAACCGACGTTGTTCGGGCATAGCTGCCAAGCGGGTCCGTTCCATTGTCATTAAATCATCACCGATAATTTTTTCTTCGGTTTCATTGGTAGAAGCGGACATAGTATCATAGATGTAGCTGTCTATCTCCTGTTTCTTATAATAACGACGGATATAGTCGATTACAATATTGCGGGCAATGGTGAACAAGAAATATTTCACTGTGTCCGGACGGAGCATTTGCTTGTAGTCCAGCAGACGTACAAATACATCCTGGGTTAAATCCTCCGCTTCGTAGCGATGAGTGATACGATAAGTAATATAGGTAAGAATCACCTGATAATATTCTTCATAAGAACGGGTGATAATGTTGTCGGAAGTGTTAGCTATTGTCTCCATAATACTATCTTTTTCGGTTTTGATCACGATGCAAATATAGAGGTGATTTGGGATATAACAGCCAGAAAATAAAGCAGATCAATCTCAATGAATCTAGGTAGACTTATTTAAACATACAATTCTAATTATCAATATATTACGTTTACAAAAAAGAGAGTATCACTTTATAAAATGAGACTCAAATCACTCAAATCAACGTATCTTTGCTCCACTTACGCTCGTTTGCTCCCATCCTCTTCCCCTCTTCAATTTTATTATTTGATCGTTTCATTGTCACATCAAAGCTATTAATGAAGTACGAACATTAATAGATAAATTCCGTTTCATTAAAGATAAACTTGCTTTGCACTTATTGCAAAGTTATGTTTGATTAAGGGTAAACTATAAATGAAAGCTTCAATTATATAATTGCAAGCTTTGTTTTTATAAACGCAAGTTTCATTTATAAAAACAAAGCTTGCGTTTATAGATTACTCCCTATAAAAAACAACTTTGCAATAGGACCAAAAGAAGTTTATATAGGGAGAAGAAGAACTTATCTATTAATAGATTACGAGAAAAAGACTAGTAAAAGGAAAATCCACTTGGTGAAGGGAGGTCCTTCACCCTATAACCCCGATGAATAGGGCGGTGTGAAGGGTGAAAGGGATATGAGTATAAAATAGATTTCAGTGATAATAAGTCGAAAAGTTACTCTTCTTTGGCTGTTCCACCTATACTACGAATATATTCATTCGGAGTGACTCCCGTACTCTTTTTGAATGAACGGAAAAAAGAAGCGCGAGAACTGAAGCCGCAAAGTTCTGCCAGTGCTGTTAATGTATAGCGGGAATATTGACTATCTACCACCATTTTCTTGAATTGAGTGACGCGGTATTCGTTTATAAAATCATAATAAGACTGATTGAGATATTGATTCAAAAGATACGATAATGAATGCGAAGAAGTATCCAAAGCAGAAGCCAGATCGCCCATTTTCAAATCAGGATTAATATATGGCTTTTCTTTCTCCACATAAGCAACCAGTTTCTTATGGAGTTCTTTACATTCTTCTTCAGTCAGCCTGTTGGTTTTATACTTTTCTTCGGTTGCAGCGATAGAAGACTCTTCAGAAATCACTTCCGCCTGTTCTATCATTCGGTCTTTCTGCTGTGTATTCTCTACGGATACGGAGATTGCCGATGCAGGAGAAGTAAGCAGGCGGCGCATACGATTCCACACATAATATCGTATAAAAGCAATAATGCCTATAACTAATAAAACAGAAAGTGCCCATCCCCACCAAGGTATCATAGGACGCACCGTCACTTGATAAACAGCCTCCGACTGTTCATTTCCCGGAAGGCGCACACGGAACGTATAAGTTCCGGAAGATAATCCATAATAGGAAACCTCATTCTGCGCAGCCAATAGTTTCCAGTCTTTATCCACTCCTTCCAACTGATATTCGTATAATAGAGCAGAAGGCAGACCATAAGCAAAATCCGTAAAGCAGAAAGTCAGATTATTCTGATTATATTTTAAAGACGGGTTGGTAAAAGAAATGCCATTAGCCAATATATCCGTAAACACAATCGGACGGACTTTACCACGCACTTCATCCACGCGCTTCGGATCGACATAAATCAAACCTTTGGTGTTGCCGAACCATAATATTCCTTTTTCATCTTTATAAGCAGCCCCATTCGTAAAGGTGGGTCCCGGTACTCCATCATTGAAAGTGAAGGCATCGTACTCTTCTCCTTCTTCCTTTATGCGTAACAATCCATCATTGCAAGCCACCCACAACCAACCTTGGTTATCTTCCACGATCGACATCAGCGAATTGTCAGGAAGCGTAGAAAAGACGGAACGGTTCCGAAAACGATCCATCGTTAAAGTAGAGGTAAACAGACTTCCCTTTTCACGAATAAAATAAAGGTTGTGTCCTGTATCTTCATAAATGGTACGCACCTTATCCCTATGCACAAATCCTTCAGGGAACACATTCGATCGTAAACTTTGAGAAGCAGGATCATATATACACATACCGGTTTCCGTGGCAATCCATCCTTTGCCGGTAGAGTCAAAACTAACTTCATAAACGTTACCTTCCGGCAATTGGGAATTGGCGCTGGTAAAGTGTTTGATCTGCTTTGCCTGTCTATTATAACAGAACAATCCCTGTGAAGTGCCTATCCAGAGATTTTCTTTTTCATCCGGTCGCACACAAAAGATATGTCCTTTCTGAAACAGCTCTGCATCTCCATCTCCTCCCTGGGCAAAATATTTTAGAGATAACGTCTCCGGATTCAACACCATCATACCTCCGCCATACGTACCGATATAATATTCGCCTTCATAAAAGCAAATTGTCAATATCAAATCTGAAGTCAAAACAGGTTTCACAAAACTCTTTACGACTCCGGTAGTTTCATTTATATAATACAAACCATCACGTGAACCGATGACCTTTTCGTGTCCTCTGTTGACATAAGAACGAATGGAAAGATTGGCAGAGTTAAACAGAGGAGGATAAGCATAAGTTTGGAAAAGACCATTCTGATAAAGTGAGTAATCTAAACCTGCCTGAAAGTGCCCCACCCAAACAGCACCTCTGTCATCCACCAATAGTGAATAAATGGAATTACTGCGAATACCTTCTTTATCACTTACATCGTGACAAAAACGACGTGTCACTTGTTGGGCTTTATGCGAAAGGAAATGAACGCCATTGCCATCTGTTGCTATATATACAGTCTCCTTTCCATCACTGGATATGTCGGAAATGACATCACAGCCTAAAGATACTGTATGCGAAAAGCTCTTTTTGTTTATATCGAAACGAACGACTCCCTGGCTCATTGTACCTAGATAAAGGGTTTCTCCAATACGAGTCAGGCAGCGGAAGTAATCGGCCTCGGGAACATTCTCCTGGAAATGCCAGGAATCAATCTTACCATCTTTCAATGAATAAGAGAATAAACCTTGCACTGTAGCCAGCCATAACGCACTTTTATCTTCATTCAGACAGAGATCCATAATTCGATTACAGGCAGCCAGCATATTCCGGTCGGTCAATACTTGGAGCAATTGCCCGTCCTTTTGGATGAACAGCCCTTTCTCCGTACCGATATAGAGAATATCTCCATCCGGAAGTAAGGTATTTACAGCAAAATCTATCTTTTCGGGAACAATTCTCTCCAACTGGCCGTTCGCACGATTCAGACGCCAAAGTCCGATACCGTTTCCTACCCAAAGCTGATTGTCGGCTGTTTCCGTGATGCAGTTCACCCGTTTCTTTCTTCCGGAATCCACGCCTCGAAATTCATAATGTCGAACTTTCACACCATCAAAACGATCGAGGCAATTATCTGTTCCTAGCCATACAAAACCTTCCGAGTCTTTATAAATGGCATTCACCAATAACCCGGACAGTCCATCGGACATGACTACATTACGAAATGTATAATTCTGGGCTTGCAGATTTACACCACAAACCAAGTATATGATTAAAAGAATCAGATATTTAATCGTGTTCTTCACTTACAACCGTTTCCTTTCATATTAAACATGTGACAAACATACATAAAAATCTCCAAAAGAGCACATTCCTTCTTATAAAAAAAGTCTCCCCTTCGTATCTGTTATATGTGATAAACAAATACGAAGGGGAGAAATTATTTACTCAATGCTATTGAAGATTTATTGATATTTCACTTTCACATGAGCGTTTTTGTAAACAACAGGGAAGTTATTACCATTCACAATAACAGTTGTCGGTTTCTTCTCACTTCTGAACGTTGCATGGAAAAAAACAATGCAGGCCTTGTTCTATAATATATTAATCAGTTACAATATTATTCTTTATTGAGCGCTTTTCAAAAATTCTTCCAATGCAGCATTAAATTCTTCCGGGCGTTCCATATTCAGCATGTGTCCGCAATCGTCAATTACTTTCAGTTTTCCATTGGGAAGATATTGTAAAATGGGAGGTTCTTTTGAGAATCGGTTACCGGAAGAATGACCTTCAACAATTAAAGCAGGTACATCGGGATGATTCTTTTTCAATTCCTCGATGGCATCCAAACCAGCTACCACCCGTACTTCTTTGTGTAAAGGTTGCCACGCATCCCACTCATCGATCATTTTCCATAGAGACTCACGCATTCGTTCACGCTGACTTCCACCGGATTTCATCAATCCTTCAAACCACTCTTTCTTCATCACATCTACCCCTTTCTCTTTCAAAGCAGCAATCTCCTTATCACGTACTCTTGCTTCTTCCGGAGTCATCGGTTCACTTGGGCCTTTCGATTTCCGAATGTTTCCACTGGCTAAAAAAGCAGATAACATCCGGTCAGGGAAATACGCCAACATATCAGCAGTAATAAACCCACCCAAAGAAAGTCCGACGATATGCGCTTTCTTGATGTGCAAAGAATCCATCAAAGTAACTAAATCTTCAGCGTGTGTGAATTGATAGTCTTCCGTTTGTGAAGACGAAATGCCATATCCTCTCAAATCATAGCGGATCACACGATATTTTTTGCCAGTACGGAAAATTGTTCATCCCACATACGATGATCCAAAGAATGACCATGAACAAGGATGACGGGAGCACCTGTGCCGGCTTCCTCATAGTAAAGAGAACCGTTGCCCACTTCAACGCAGCCTTGTTTCACAACCAACGGATGTCCCCTTACAATCTCTGAAACAGTTCTCGAAATTACAGGACTACCATAAAAAGATGAGAAACCATCTTCTTTACTGGAAGCACCGACTACATGAGCAATAAAGAAGCCATAAACATTCTCCCGTTTATTGATCCACGGGTAAGCGCCAGCCCATCCTGGTGAACTGATTTGATAGGCTTCTCCTGTCTTTTTATCGACCAGTTCACGCCACTCACCTAATCCGTAAATGCCATTATGAGACTGTCCCAATGCTCTTTCCGTATATTCTCCGGGAGAAACAACAGCATTTTTCACTTGGTCGGCCTGCATTTCCTTTACAGTCTCGGTTGTCAGTATCCGCTTATCATGATATATTCCTTCGTGATAAATCATAGACAGGAAATGAATATAATCGTTCAAGGTAGTACACAGACCACCACCTAACATCGGGGCATGTCCGCCATCTGTATTTATCGGAGTAAAATGAGAATTTTTCATTTCTAATGGCTGTGCTAATAATTCCTGAAAAAGAGTTTCAAACTCTTTCCCCATTGCCACTTCCGCCATTCTTCCGGCAATCTGCATGGCAAGCCCTCCATATTGGAACCGGCTTCCCGGAGTAAAAACCGTATCTAACGGCAATATCTCAATAATGGCGGAATCCAGATGATTGTAATTATCTACACGCGGTTCAGGAAGATAGGGACGCACTCCGGAAGTATGAGATAACAATTGTCGCAAAAGGATTTTTCCTTTGGCATCTCCCTTAAATTCCGGCAACCACTTTTCCACAGGGTCATCCCAGTCCAAACTGGTACTATCCACAACCGCTCCGATAACAGCAGCCGCCACCCATTTTCCGGCAGAGGCTACGTATACTTTTGTATCAGGAGTATAGCTACCATAGTTCTTCTGAAAAATGACAGAATCATTCTTTACTACACAGATAGAAGCACCTGGATAGTACTCTTTACTCACCCAGCCTTGAATAACAGAATCTAATGAAGAGAAGTTATAACGACTCCCTTGTACGGATGATACATTGCAGGAACCTGCAATAAAACAGATACTTATAAAAATTATGATTAATAATCTTCCCTTCATTTTCGTTATCTATTAACTTCGTATTAAACACAAATTACACGAACTACGCTGTTGTTTGATGCAATTATATTTGATGCAATTATAATTATAAAACCGCGTAATTCGTGTAATTCGTTCTTAAATTTTTCTATTTCGACTGCAAATCCCAATATACCACATAACGCTGATGATGTAAATCATAAAGCGGACGAATCACATCTCCTTGTTCTGTTGTAAATTTCAGTTCTTTTCCTGTACGCTGCAAAGTACGTTCCGGATGTTTCATATCTACTTTCAATGAGGTACGCAAATCGGCAGGCACATGGAAATTATAAGTATAATAATCATTATAAAGAGCAGGATTAGAGAAAGGTGCGGGAGCCTGCATACCTTCCGTACCCCGTTCTCCGGCAAGCACTAACGGGCCATACAATAAAGCCACTTTATTCGGATTATCGGGAGTGGCTTCCAATTCAATCTGCATCGGGTAAGTAGCCGAGATACGGTCATTATCTTTCCAGTCACGGGTGATAGCGATGTAAGAACCCGACTTTTGTTTTACTGCTACTTTTTTACCGTTCACAAGAACTTCCGCTTTTTTACTCCATGAAGGATATCTTAGATAAACAGTAGTACGAACCGGTTTCTCGGCACGAATAATAAACCGGGTCGTTTCCTCTTTCGGAAATTCCGTTTCCTGGAGAAGGGTTAATCCTTTTTCTTTCCAGGTGACTTGGGAAGGAATAAACAGATTTACGTAGATTCCCTGGTTGTTGTGGTAGTAGATAGCTTCTCCATATTTAGCATGATTTTCGAATCCGCTGCCGACACAACACCAGAAAGAGTTCTCTTTGGTACTATACAGTTTATGTGAGCCCGAAAGTAAGGGTAAGAAATAAGTAACCATTCCTGTTTCCGGATCTTGCTGTCCCAGGATATGATTATATAGTGCCCTTTCATAATAATCGGCAATAGATGAATCGCCCGTCCAACAGAAAAGATGACGACTAAGTTTCAACATATTATAAGTACAGCAGGTTTCTCCGGTATAGCCGGTCAAGTGTTTAGAAAATTTCTTCGGGTCGAAAAAATGCTCCTTATCACTACTGCATCCCGGAGCAAAAGTATGGTGGTCAATCATGGTATGCCAGAAGAATTCCGAGAGCTTTTTGCTAGTCTCATTCTCTGTCAGTTCATAGTTACGCGCTTCGGCTATGACTTTCGGGATAAACGTATTCGTATGTTTGGTTCCCAAATCGTCCCGAAGTTCTTTCAACGGGTCAATTACATCATTATGGTAGAAATATTCGGCCAACCAACGGTAACGTTCATCTCCTGTGATAGCATACAAATTGTAGAATGATTCGTTGACACCTCCAAACTCATTGCGTATCATGAGTTTGCGGGTTTCTTCACTAAGTGGCTTCAGTTTGTTATAAGCCCAGTCGCCCATTTTAGTCACTGTTTTCAAAGCCTGCTGATTATCTGCATACAGATATTGGTCTATCAGACCGGAATAAAGCTTATGCAAGGTGTACCAAGGTGCCCAAACACTCTTTCCACGGATATTTCGGTTTATCAGTTCTTCGGGAAAAGCACTTAAATATCCGCCTTTCAAAGCGTTCTGAACTTCGGTCAGCCCGTTGACAAGGCTATCCCCTTTCAGCTTGAAAATCTCACTTCCGGTAGCAGCATACATCAAAGCGTAAGCCGAAAGCAGATGTCCGGTAGTATGTCCGCGAAGTTCACAGTCCAAGGATTCCCAACCACCGAGTTTTTTCACTGTCATATAACCGCCTTCACGACCGGCAAAGACTCCGGCATTTGTCCGGAAACTATGCAACAGGCGACTTACGTCGATAGAGGTCATCCATGCGGAATCCCGCAACATATTGTCACGAAAGCGACTCGGTAATAAACGGACGTCTTTCAAATCAAAACTTTCTACCCGAACAGGAGCCACTGTCTCTTTTTTCATTTTCCCCTGGTGCTGTCCGGGGTACACAGATTGAGCCGACGATATAGCCGATACTGCCAATAATGCGATTGCAACTAAAGATTTCTTATTCATAATCATTTTTAATATCCTTATTTATTATTGGATACGAATAGACTCCGCCTATTACTCAATGCAAAAATACGAATTTAATATTTCATGGATAAATGAAAAAACTCCGTTCTACCGGTTCGGCAGTCTGTACTTCTCCTGCCAATCCATATTGCCATGCCACCACAGTCACTTTCAACGGGAACTTACTGCGTGGGGGAATTCGAGTAAATACCAACTTGTTTCCCTCTATTTCTGCCGGCCCTTCTTTCACGTAGTAATATACGGGTAGCCCGCAATCGGAAGTTGCATGTAAAGAGATAGTTTCCGTGCCTTTCTTCACATCGTCAAGACCCGGAAAAAGAATATGCTGGCGTTTACCTTCCGTATTGCGATAGGGAATCCGGAAACTAAGTTCCTGAACAGTGCTTTTATAGTGCTTGTCACCATCATTGCTGGCTAGAAGACAAATATCTCCCGTACGGCGCTTATTGTACATTCCCATACGGTAGAAACGGACAGTAAAGGTTGTGTCGTTCACTTTCTGAACCGGACCACAGATACGGGTTATTTCAGGAGAAGTGAGCGAATGTTCGCCAGAAATTGCAGTATGCAAGCTATCCGTATATACAGCTTTCAGATGAAAAGTCAATCCGTCTTTTTCCGGCAGGAAGCGGGCGGCAACTTTCACATGGGATTTGGGATTATATGTGAGTAATTGCCCCTTTTGTACAAAACCTAAATATTGTGGTTTCTTACCTCTTTCCCGGCGATAGCGTTCTTCCGTCATTTCAGCCATTTCCTTATCGAAATACCAGAATGCATCGTGCGAGTCTCCTTTATACTCTTTATAAGGAGCAGCTTTTGCACGTTTCTTCTGATTCGGATGCCACCTTTCGGCAAGCCAGCCATTCTGCGGATTCAGCTTCTTCAATTCCACAGGCTTATCCAAATCATACGTTGCGGGCATACGATATTCCAGTGCTTTCTTTAAGAACAACGCAATATAACCAGCGGTACGGTCGGCTATATCGAAATGCCCGCGTCCTGTGTCGCAAAGGAAAGAGACGCAACTTTTAGGATACATCATACGGAATGCCAAAGCCGGATTTACACGGTCTTCCCACCATTCGTATTCGCCTTCAATCATCAATCCAGGGATGCCGTCAATCGTACGTTTCCCCCACTCCATATTGTCACGACCATATCCGGTAAGGTTAGTGCGTGGCGCATCTCCATGTAAAGAGATAATGGCTAATGTGCGGTCGGGATTCCAAGCAGCGAAGTTCCACGGATAGGTAGCCATTGCCGAATGTCCGAACGGAACAATCGGAGCATATTTCAATTCGTTATATCCGCTAACAGAAGCAAAGTCATCCAACATTTGTTCAAATGCCTTTTGGCTTCCGGCAGTTATGTCCCATTTCTGATCCCACCCCGGAGTTATCCATATCAGTGCCAGACCTATTTCAGACATTTTCTCCCGAAACAAGGCGTTCTCAAACAGAGTTTCTTCCGTCATATTATGAGTACCTATCATAACCCCTTTTATTTGGACACAATCAGACGGTATCCATAAAAAAGCCTGCGGATGGTCATTCGTCTCGTTGGAAACAATACCCGAAATCTGCACGGACCACTGCCATTCGGCAGCTATGCTACTTGGTAATAAACTAACAGCCAATATTACAAATATAAAAAACCGAAATAGTTTCATGTTTAATTCATTTATCATTCTCCCATATAATACGCAGTAATGACTACATATACTCAACCGAAAAATATAAAAAAACTATTATTATCGGAAGTCTTTCACTGGCTATTTCACAAAAACGTTGTATCTTTATTCTCTATTAAGAAAGGAGTTATATGGATTTACGTACAGCAAATGTCACAAGATATATTCTTGCCCTGCGGGAAGGGGGCTCATTACCGGCTTTGGCCGAAGCTGACGATGAATTTAAGTATGTGGTAAAGTTCAGAGGGGCAGGACACGGGACGAAAGCGCTGATTGCCGAACTGATTGGCGGGGAAATTGCCCGTACGTTGGGGTTCAGAGTACCAGAGATTGTTTTTCTGAACCTGGACGAGGCTTTCGGACGGACGGAAGCGGACGAAGAAATACAGGATTTACTGCAATGGAGCCGCGGGTTGAATCTGGGGCTGCATTTTCTGTCGGGAGCATTAACGTTCGACCCCGTTGTGCATAAAGTGGACAGTAAGACAGCCTCGCAAATTGTGTGGCTGGATGCCTTATTGACCAATGTAGACCGTACTATCAAAAATACAAATATGCTGATGTGGCATAAGGAACTGTGGTTGATTGACCATGGGGCTTCCCTCTATTTTCACCATTCATGGACTACTTGGCAAAAGCATGCGCTTAGTCCGTTCGTGCAGATAAAAGACCATGTGCTGTTGCCGTTTGCCGATAAATTGGAAGAGGTGGATGCTGAGTTCAAGCAACTGCTGACTTCTGATAAAATCCGGGAAATAGTCAATGCAGTTCCCGATGACTGGCTGAACTGGACGGACGGGCAGGAAACTCCGCAAGACCTGAGAGATATTTATATTCAATTTTTAGAAGAAAGGATAAACCATTCCGAAACATTTGTAAATGAAGCGCAAAATGCAAGATAGGCACTTATATGAATACGCAGTCATCCGTTTCGTCCCCAGGGTTGAACGTGAGGAATTTATTAATGTAGGTATTGTACTGTTTTCCAAACGGTGCAAGTATCTTAAATCCCTTTATACAATAGACGAAAACAAATTGAAACTGTTCTCTTCCGAATTGGACATCAACTGTCTGATAGAAGGTCTGAAAGTCTTCGACAAGATTTGTCAGGGAAATAAAGAAGGAGGAGTTATTGCCAATATGGACATTCCGGACCGCTTCCGGTGGCTGACTGCGGTAAAAAGCTCCTGTATTCAAGTATCCCGTCCTCATCCGGGATTCTCTACAGATTTAGATAATACTTTAGAAAGGTTGTTCAAGGAATTAGTTCTTTAATTCCTTGAATAACCTTTCCACTCAATGAATGAGAAAACTCTCCTCTTCTCTCATTACGACCCGGAAATGGTGAAGTGGTTGATTAATTATAGCAAATAATACCTCACTATATTTTTCAGGCACGGATTACACGGATTTCACGGTTTTAGAAATGATGGTTGCATAAAGCAACAGTGTAATCTGCGTTATCCGTGCCTAAAAAGAAACATAAACTTGCCTACTTAAGCGGAGTGAAATGCAATGCGGCTCCGCCACTTGCTTTTAGCTTCAAAACAAGCTTATCTCCGGCTTTTATCTTCTTATGAGTACTGCGTACTTTCGTTCGTGTATTCAGCTTGTCATCATCTTCGTACAGGTGAAGCATATACTTCTTACCTGATTCCAGAAAATCCGTAGTCAATGTAATTGTGCGGGCTTCCGTATTCGTCATTGCTCCTACAAACCAGTCATTCCCCGAACGACGTGCCTGAACGATATATTCACCAATCTCCCCATCTAACGCGCGGCTGTCATCCCATACACTCGGAATTGCTTTCCAAAATTCCAGTTCTTCTTCTCCCTGGTAGAATTCCGGTCTGTCATACCAAAACATAAATTGCAAAGGACTGTAATACACAGCTGCCATCGCCAACTGATGTGCTTTCGTATTCTTCACCCGGTTATTGAAATAGCAAAGCGTATAGTCTCCTGCACCTGCCAGATAGCGGGTAAAAGGGAGAGTCGTATTGTGTGTGGCATCCGGCATTTCTTCATTTCCACGAATACCTTCCTGCGTCATCAGGTTAGGATAAGTACGGCTGAAACCTGTCGGACGATATTCGTCATGAATATCTACCATCAGACCATATTCTCCACATTTACGAACTGCATCATGCAGCCAAGTACTCCAACGCTGATTACCTATCTGTACAAAACCGAACTTGATACCTTTCAATCCCCATTTTTTATACAAAGGCAACAGAGTATCCAACTGCTGCACTAATGCACGCTGATTGACATACACCATAAGTCCGATTCCTTTCGATTCGGCATATTTACACAAAGCAGGTATATCAAGGTCTTTATCAGAAGAAACTGTAGTAGCGTCCGAACTCATTTTCATTTCCGGTCCGTACCAGCCTGCATCCATGTGTACATACTGAATACCGCGTTCTGCCGCAAAATCAATGGCCGCTTTTACTCTATCTTGTTTCAAGTCGCCCGAACGGAATACTTTCCCGGGTTTGATCCAAGAAGTATCAGCCAGTTTGCAAGCCGGATTCAGATTCAAGACAAGATCATTATTATTAATTAAATCGACCGGACGTTCGCCAACCATGATTACACGCCACGGAGTACTGTAAGGAGAAATAATATCGACGCTACTATACAGGCTTGTCTCCAAAGTGGAAGGTTTCTCTGCCGATAAACGGAATTTACCACGAACATAATCCACCATTTCCGCTTCCAACAAGGCTACAGATAATCCATCAGGCAGTTTCAATGTCAAAGGACGCTCACTCTCCTCTTTGCCCCATCCTTCCAACGGACGGAGTTCATAAGGCCCTTGTGCCCAACGTTCATAATACGCCATCGTTCCTTCAGGCATTGTGAAGCTAGTCTGCTCACCGACGATATGCAAGAAAAGCCCGTTTGTCATTTCCGGAAAATGATAGCGGAAAGTAACTCCTTCATTATAGGCGCGGACTATGATATTCATAAAGTAGTTTTTACGCTTATCATAACCACCATCCCGATTACCTTTTCCTTCTCCTTTCTTGAACTTCAAGGTCATCTCATTATAGCAATCACGAACCTCCGCACGCTCGCCATATACAGGCTTCCATCTCTCGTCCGTCTTTTGATGTTCAGTCCCCGTCAACTTCAGATTCTCACACCAAAAATGACAAGTATCATTCGGTATACCCAACGCCGATTCAAACAACTGATTTTCAATCAGAACACCCAGTTTACTTTCTTCAATCACCGGACGATTTTTATAAGTCAAGGTATAATACATTTGTGCATTATCCTCTCCTACCGCACGTTGATAAAAGGTAAAACGATAAGCTCCATCAGGAGACGTCAGTTCCTGACGGGTTTCTGTCATCACATCTTGCGCTTTTATCAATGCCGGTATCACCAACAACAAAAGCAAAATTCTTTTCTTCATTCTATTTACGTTCATGTTTATTCATCTTTCCTATTATATACGAACGAGAAAGAAATTATACTCAAATGTTTATTGCCTGAAAAGCTTATTCCATCTGTTCCCTATAAAAAGTAGGTGTCATTCCTGTCACCCTTTTAAAAATGCGGTTAAAATGTACAGGTGATTCAAATCCGCAAGTAGCACTGATTTGAGATATATTCATCATACTACTATTCAATAGTTTACAAGCATATCCGATACGCATATCAAGTACATACTCTTTGAATGTTTTTCCTGTGTTTTCTTTAAAGTATCGGCAGAAAGCAGTAGGGTTCATCGCTGTATAAGAAGCAATTTCATCCAGACCGATAGACTCGGTATAATGTTTATTCAAATAGGCAATCACTTTTTCCATTCTTTCATTACGCATAATCGAAGGAGACGGAGTATAATGAGAAGTAGTCAGATACTTCCTGTGATTACTGGTAGCCATCATTTGTAGGAGTGAAAGCAACAGGATAATTTGATCTACTCCTTTGGCAGAAGGTATTTGTTTTAATAGCTTAATGATTTTCCCCGAACGGGTAATTGTGAATTTAATTCCTCTGCAAGCATCCTCCAATAAATTCCTGATAGGAATAAACTGGGAGTATTGAGATATAGAATAATGCATGAAGTCTTTTTCAAACTGAATATTGACTCCTCTTACTTTCAGTTCGGATTTTTCTTCGTTATCAGATTCTTCCCCGCCGTCCGGTGGACTTTGCATACTATGAGGCAGTTCGGAACCGAAAAGAATCAAATCACCTTTTGAATAGGAGATAATGCTGTCACCCACCAGACAATCCCCCTCTCCCTTCTCCACATAAATAATTTCATACTCACTATGAAAATGCCACGGATACGTGAAACGTGGATATTCATAAAAGCGGGCACGGACGGGATTAGAAGTCGTAATAGTCAACTTCTCATTCATTATCTTCTTCATAAATCTCCTTTCTAAACTGCTTTTGCAAAGATAGGTAAATATCTTGCAAAAATACGCATCATAGCATGTATAAAAACCCGCTATTTTTGCATCCATTCATAAAAACATTTGATAGAAAACATGAACGAATTATTTAGTATTGCCGGTAAAGTTGCTGTTATTACCGGAGCAGGTGGTGTACTGGGCGGAAATATTGCCCAACACTTTGTACAGCAGGGAGCAAAAGTTGTAGCTATTGACATTCGTCAGGAGCAACTGGACAACCGTGTGGCTGAACTTAAGCAATACGGTAACGATGTAATCGGCATCATCGGTAATGTACTTGACATCGCCAGCCTGGAGAAAGTAGCCGAAGAAGTCGTAGCCAAATGGGGACAGATCGATATTCTATTGAACATTGCCGGTGGCAATATGCCGGGAGCTACTCTCGAACCGGATCAGCACTTCTATGATATGGACATCTCTTGCTGGGAAAAAGTGACTAACCTGAATATGAACGGTACAGTTTATCCGTCTATGATATTCGGTAAGGTAATGGCAAAACAGAAGAAAGGATGCATCATCAATGTATCTTCTATGGCTGCTTATAGTGCTATCACCCGTGTACCGGGTTACTCGGCCGCTAAAACGGCAGTAGCCAACTTCACCCAATGGCTGGCAAGCGAAATGGCACTGAAATACGGTGATGGTATCCGTGTAAATGCTATCGCTCCGGGATTCTTTATCGGTGACCAAAACCGTCGTGTACTTATCAACCCGGATGGTTCATTGACCGACAGAAGTAAAAAGGTGTTAGCCAAAACTCCGATGAATCGTTTCGGCGATATCAAAGAATTGAACGGTGCTGTACAATTCCTGTGCAGTGAAGCCGCTAGTTTCGTAACGGGAGCTATGTTGCCTATCGATGGTGGTTTCAGTGCATTCAGCGGCGTTTAATATTTAATCTTTTAATTTATTCAAACGCTATGATGGAAAAAACATGGAGATGGTTCGGCAAGAAAGATAAAATCACCTTGCCGATGCTCCGTCAGATAGGTGTTGAAGGAATCGTCACTGCATTACACGAGGTACCGAACGGAGAGATTTGGACAGTAGAAGCCATCAACGATTTAAAATCGTATATTGAATCGTATGGGTTGCGCTGGTCGGTCGTGGAAAGCCTTCCGGTTTGTGAGGCAATCAAATATGCGGGTACGGAACGTGAACAGTTGATTGAAAATTATAAAGTAAGTCTTGCCAACCTAAGTAAATGCGGAGTGAAAACAGTCTGTTACAACTTCATGCCGGTAATCGACTGGATACGTACGGATTTACAGTACCCTTGGCCGGACGGTACCAGTTCGCTTTACTACGACCGTATTCGTTTCGCTTACTTCGACATCAAAATACTGGAACGTGAAGGAGCTGAAAAAGACTACACAGAAGAAGAACTGCATAAAGTTGCCGAGTTGGATAAGGTTATCACAGAAGCAGAAAAAGACGCTTTGATTGATACGATCATTGTCAAGACTCAAGGTTTTGTTAATGGCAATATCAAAGAAGGAGATAAAAATCCGGTTTCCATCTTCAAGCGGTTACTTGCTTTGTACAAAGATATAAACCGGGATGCTTTGCGTGAAAATATGCGTTATTTCTTATCTGCAATCATGCCTGTATGCGAAGAATATGGAGTTAATATGTGCGTACATCCGGATGACCCTCCATTCCAGGTATTAGGTTTACCACGTATCGTTACCAATGAAAATGATATTGAATGGTTCCTGAATGCCGTAGATAATCCTCATAATGGATTGACTTTCTGTGCAGGCTCTTTGAGTGCAGGCGAACATAACGATACACGTGAGTTGGCTAAGAAATTTGCAAAAAGAACTCATTTCGTACATCTGCGCAGCACAGCTGCCATGCAAGGTGGAAACTTCATTGAAAGCTCCCATCTTACGGGAAGAGGACATCTGATTGATCTTATCCGTATCTTCGAAAATGAGAATCCGGGATTACCAATGCGTGTAGACCACGGACGAATGATGCTGGGAGATGAAGATAAAGGTTATAATCCGGGATATTCCTTCCACGGACGTATGCTGGCTCTTGCACAAGTAGAGGGAATGATGGCTGTAGTAGATGATGAGAAAAGACGACAGATAATATTATAATCATTACAGTACTGATATAGTCAGAGCTTCGTCAGAGCAATAACCTCGTTATTTGTTTCAAGGCGGGAAACATTTTGTTTCAAGCGTTGAAACTGATGGTTTCCCGTCTTGAAACTGTAGTTTCTCTTGCTTGGAACTATTAGTTTCTTACTGATGAAACTATAGTTTCACACTGATGGAACTTTAGTTTCTCACCGATGAAACTATTCTCCCGTGTAGTTGTTTGTACTGTACTGGATTTAGTTGACAACTTCGCTTGTTATACCTAAGTTCGTTTAC